>Ga0209611_10001085_pt1 | contig 45034 bp, 33 predicted proteins | sample S1TSphgellanicum_3_FD_187693 | JGI IMG/M metagenome (GOLD analysis project Ga0209611, IMG submission 187693) | Host-associated microbial communities from peat moss isolated from Minnesota, USA - S1T2_Fc - Sphagnum magellanicum MG (SPAdes) (version 2) | ecosystem: Host-associated > Plants > Peat...
TTGTGACTAATGGGACATATCAACCTATTAATGGATGAAAATAAATGTAAAATTGATGTAACCAATAGGATGAAATTTCTAATAGTTGCATCATAGTTGTGAAAATGACCAAAATAGTTGAAAGTTGGTCTTGTAGTTGCAAATATTCTCAAATCTAGTCGCAAATGACTATAAGTCGCATGTAGTCATAAATTGACTAGTTACATTTTGGCTGATTTCTACTAGTGTAAACACCAAGAAATTGAAAAACAAAACCCCCGCTGGATGGTTTTTTTATTTTTCAAAGAATCGTTAATTCCAAATATTTTCAAACCTTTCAAAAGGGAACTAGATTTCATGAAAAAATTGATGGTTCTTCCTTGGTTTTGACTTTTAACATTTTTTCCAGTTTAGAACCAGAGGCAGATAACATGAATATTTATTTTTTGGGTTAGAGCTAGGGAGGGGGGAGGGGAGTGTTTTATAATTTGACCTTTGCTGATTATATGCATATATAACTTGTCAAAGATCCAACAAATAACCAACATCGGATTATAGAACTGCCCACATTGGTTTAAATGTGTAAATAATAAATTTAGCATAACTTTAAACATGGATGTCAAAACCTAACATTCACCTTGATTGGGTGTAGTCATGAAGGTTTTGTCAACATTAGGTTGTAATATAGAAACTAGTGTTGGACCTATATCATCATTTTGACATACCAGTCTAGTCCCTAATATATAGGTCTTTCCAAAAATCATATACCAACCTAGTATTGGTACAAGGGCATTTTTCAAATCCAGACACCCAGTTGATATTTATATTTCAAATATTTGTTTGCATGTTGCAAAGGTATCAATATTAATGTGGAAAATATGATACCAGTTGTTTATAGGCTTTCGACCCTAGTATCAATATAAGGAGTTTCATGTACTTCAATTTTTGCATAACCAAAACATGAAAAAGAAAAAAAATGTGTTCACACAAATGAACATCTAAATATAGATATAAAACATGATACAAGAGGTTCAAAAAGAAGGTTCAACAAGTTATCAAATCTCAAATTCAACACAAAATTGTGTTTGTGGAAGTTCTCTCACTAATCACCAATAACACAAAAAAATCAACTAGCCAAAAACAAAAAATGTGTTCACAAATGCACATTAAATTGAAATTTTAAAATGGATACATCTAAAGCATGACATAACAAGTCCAAAATCTAGAAAGAGGGTTTAGCAAACTCTCAAAAGTCAAATCTCAAAATTGAACAAAAATTGTTGGTGGAAACTAGACGTTTAATCAATAAAAGCCAAAAAAATCAATTGAATTTCTAATTTGACTACAACAATGCTACCCATTACACAATGTCTAATATCCAGTGGTTGCAACATAATACTCATGGCACATTATTCTGAGCTATCAAAGGACCTAGCATCTTCAAACTCCTTTTCAAAATTATCCAACATCTTGTCTTTAATTTTTTTTTTTAAAATCATCCACATGGCAATAAGAGAAGAGTAATTGGTCCTCGCATCACTTGGCCAATTTTCAAAATCATAACCAACTTGTCAAGATTCTACATACCTAACTGACACTAACGCAAACTAGTCAATATTTTTGCAATGATAAAAATCCACTTGGTTTCAATTTAGAACCTAGGATACCCAAAAACTAACGAGCAAGAAATGAAACATTAGGAAATTTTTTTGCATGATCTTTCCACCATTGCAAAGGCAATTATATGTCGTTTTTACTCCCAAGCAAGTGGCGATACAAAGACAATTCTAATTTCACCAAAAATAAACTAACTTTTTCTGTAGAAGCTACAATTCCCCATTTAAGGAGTCATCAGAAATGGCTATTAAAGGAGGAAGGTTCTTTACATTCCCAAGGTTCAAATGTTTAGAAACCACCACTAAAAGTGGCAGCAAAACTTGTTGGTCATATTCTTTCACAATTGTGGCAATTGTATCCCTGCTTACACTCCTTGATAGACTACAACCCCTTAAACCTTGGATCAAGTTGAAAAGCACACATATTATGTGTTGCAGCACCATTGAAGGTCACAACAAAAGCCAAAAAAGGCTCCAACACATTGATCACATCAAGTGCCATTCTATCATACAAAATCTCCAACTTTGCATCAAATTTTCCACACATTAAAGGTGAGTTTAGTGATGCATGAGTTTGATCTCCTTATGCATTTTCCTACAAATTGAAAATGCAGAAAACAAAGCATTTGAAAGTAGCCAATACCTTTTGGTTTGATTCAAAATGCATTGTTCCACCACAGGCCTCGAAGTGTCTATCATTGTTTTGGTTATTGCCCATGTTGAACCTAATGGCACTTTGTTTTGCAACTTGGTGGTTTGTTAGCTATAGCAAAGGTTTATGGCAAACAACATCTTCCAAGGTTTCTTGAAAAAGAAAAACTTTGGAAGCAAATTGAATTTTCATCAAGGTTTTTAGTTTTTGAGGTTTCAAGCTAACTTTTTTACATGCAAGTTCCCATTCTTGCCTACTTTTGCCCAACTTCTTTGTCCAAGTAATGGTTTTTTGCAATGCATTTTAAGCTTCTACCACACTCACTTCCTTCATCCCAACACCAAGTTTAGTATCATTAATGGCATGTTGGCATGCCTTAAACATCACGTGGCCAAAATGTACCATTGAATGGTGAAGGCAACTATAGCAATTCACAAGATATAACACTTGTTAATGCAGAAGCAAGCATGTTTAGGTTTGTGCTTTTGTTTTTAACATAAGCAATCACCTTGTTTATGAATTGATATGTAATCAAAGGAAATTAAGGTTGTTCTAGAGGTGTCTAAAGTTTCAAACATGCCTATTGTAACATGGTGAAATACCCAATCATCATCAATGAAATCGATGGCAAGATCAAATGTATCAAATTTAGTTTTGGACATCCAAAGATCGAATGTAGCAATGGTCATAACACATTCTACAATTGTTGGGAGCACATGCATTTCCATCACCTTAAACAACATAGCTAGAATATACTCTCAAAAGACATGACAAGATGCCGTAACCAAAACTTTTCAATTGTAAACAATGGCAGGTACCCCTTTGTAATCAACAAAACCAGATCTTCAATAAACTTTTGTTGACTTAAATCATTTGGTTTGAAGGGGTTCAAGCTAGAAAAAAATCAATGATGCAATTGGGAAGCACTATTTTCCTCTTTTTCCTTTTCTACCGACCCCCATCAACACTTTCATTAGCAAGTTTTTTCTATCGATTCATAATAACCCCATGCTCATTATCAACATGTTTTTTCATACTTGTGATGCCATGTGTAGGATTGTAAAAAAGAATATCTTTCTTCGATCATGTTGTGCTACTATTATTAAAAGTTAAAGCCATGGGGTGGCACAATATGCACCTCATGCTCTAAGTGAGATGGCTATGGACTTTTGCAGCAAGATTGTTGAGCACAAAAAATACCCATATAGGAGAAATTTGATTATGGCAATGCCACAATTGTTGGTTCTTTTGCAACTCAACAAACAACACCTGTTCCTTTTCAATTTTGACCCCTTCAATTGCAACAACATGATGCACCAATGTGTTGGTGATGTTGGTGACATTAATGAACTGCACTGAGTCTCCATGAACCTCTCCATGATGGGCTTCACAATTAGAAAGGTTGTGAATAACAAAATCCATGGAAAAGAAAACCAACCAAAAAAAATGTTTGAATCACAATGGATAAGATATGCAAAGCTTCACCTTAGCACCTAAAAACTCATAAAAGGTTAGGATTCAAGATGATTTACCAGACTTTAGCACGTTCAAAAGTGTGACAATGAAGTTGTAAATAATGTTACTAATGCCACCAATCCTTTGGGTGTGTGCACTTTAATTGAAAGCTACCATTTCTTCACCATCATGACTCTAAAGTATGAAAAGAATGCACAAATTAAAACCTTAAACCTCTTGGCTTATGAAGCCCAAATAGATACCTATTGAACTACCTTTAAGCATAATGCACTATGCACACTAGTATGTGCATTGAAACCATAAGTTGATATTAGTCGAATTAGGTGTAAACAAAATAACATCAACCACACCTACCTACTTTTTGACTACTTTTGTGACTATTTTTGAAAAATATTCTTGAAATATTCTTGAATAAAAATTCAAAAAAATCTCTTAATTTTTAAAAAAAAATTCATATAATTTTATTAAGGTTTATGTTAAAAGTTTTGGTAAAAAATGTCATTTTCAAAAAAATTCAAATCCATTTACAAGTCCTTTTACTGTTTAAAAATAAGCATTACAATACTTAATGAATGTTTTTGTTATTTTTTTACTCATTGGATTAAATTCAAATTAATTCTCATGCTCCTATTGTATATTAAAAATACAACTATATGAACAAATCTTACAATTTCAACATCAAATTAAATTATAACTTTAAAACATGAAAAAACCAAGCAAACATTACACTTGCTATGTTACGTGTTATTGTGACTACACCTAATTATCTCCTAATTAATATGCACATTTATATGTGCATTAGTATTAAGAACTTGATATTAGATTGGTTATGTTTTTAATCGGGTTTCAAAAAAATGAAATGGGGCCTATACTAATATCAAATTGATACCAACCGATTTGATACCAAGTAGGTTTAGTTTATAATACCAATGATGATACCAATATTGATACCCGGGTTCAACCTATATACCATCCAACACTAATAGAAACCTTAAGATTCCAAACAACCAACCTAAAGACAACGTCAGGAATTTCAAATGGTAGGCTCATGGTAGGCTCGATGAAGGTTTAAGGCAAGGCAAAGTTTATAAAATGGCTTTGTAAAACCCCTAGATCAGTCAATTCTTTAAGAAATCTGTTTTACAATATGCACATGATTTATCTTCAAAAATGTCCAAATTCTGACATTTTGAATTTCCCTATTTTGTTATATATCCTTTCATCGACATATTTTTGTCCTTTGAATAAAATGAAGATTTCTATTTCATTTCTGAAAAAAAAAGAAAGACAATAATTTCTCTACATATAAATATTAGCATCAGTTATTATATATGCTATGAATTGAAAGTTAATAAACATAAAATAATGAGTAAAAAAAAATCCCCTTTCCTAATAATGAATTTTAGTGAAGTTTAACCTTAATCCACCTTTTTGGGTCTAAGTTCTTCTACATGGTTAATTCGATGACCCAATTGTTGCAATTGCACATGTCCTCTTCACTTTATTTACTTAAAGTAAAAATTTTAACCAACTTTTCTTATTGTGCATTTGTTGTTGTTAATGATGTTTCCAAGTTTTCAGAAAAGGTTCCAAAGACTCACATTGATATCCTCAATAAATCCAAGTTTATCCCCAGGATTATGCTTGAGTTTTTTTTGGGTGCATATTCAACAAATAGTTTTGAAACTATTCACATTTTAGTATCCCAAAAGAAACTGCAATTTTTTTTCCAAAAGTGTTCCATATGTGGTTCCCTAAGTTCCAACTAATTCATCCAAAATCTCACATCAAATGCCCAAAAAATTAAGTGGATTAGTGGCCACATGCAAATTATATTTTCTAATCATATGGAATGGTCCTATGGCATTTCAAGCAAAGGCACTATGTTTATTGAAGTGACATTCTGGCCCAAAACTTTTGGAACAAAATAATAATATCAATATTACATGATCCTTCATCAGTCCTATTGTTTTTCAGTCACTAATGAGTAGTTAGGTAGTGAGTGATCATGCCATTTTGTTTACATCAATTGTGGTTGCTCTTGCTTACTCATAGTGGTTATAGTGTCAATGTTGATTCAGACACCCTACTCCAATATCCTTGTTTTCTTTGTTCTTAGGTTGGTGAAGGTTGATCATGTCCTTGTGGTGTCCAACCATACAATCATGTCACTTTCACTCAATTTTTGTGTGTTGAATACATCCGGCAATATTTCTTTACACAATTTCAAAAAAAGAAAAGAAAAAAAGAACCTTGGTATCCATATTAGTTCTTAAATCAACTAAATCTATGTTTTGCCTTTTTTTGGCATATCAAACAAACTATAAATAAAGGAGATACCATGTTGGGACCTTAGGAGCTTTTAACTGAAAGCCCCTTGAGGGAAGTGATTGTGAGTTTGGAGGTGGGAAGGAGGGACTTGAAGGCTTGGAATTCTTGGTGCCTTGGAACTTCTAAAAGAAAACGAAAAGAGTATGTTCATGATGCCTTCTCATGGGAACAATCACCCATAATTGGATACATTTGTTTTGCAAACCTTATAATCCGTTCCTCGGATTTTGCTTTCAAAGCTTATAAATACTTTATCTAGCTAATCTATATATGCAAGAAGGTAGTAACAATACTTTTTTTTAAAAAATTAGGTGGTGAATTTTTTCCATTTGGCAAAATAGTTTTTCAAAAAACAATTATGTTGAATATTTCCTTTTTAAAAAAATCATATTTTTACACATTGTTCAAGCAAGTAGCAAAAATATGAAATTTACACATTGTTCAAGCAAATAGACAAGATATAAAAGGATTTTAATATTTTAAAAAATTCATATTTGTTCTATAGTCAAACATGGCTAAATCTCCTTGTGGATGATCATCGGTGTGGCAACATCACAAAATTGATAATAATTTTTCTTTTAAACAACATGAGATTGTTTGTTTGTTTCATTTGTCATGTTGAGATCTCCGAAACCATGGCACACATTGCCATGCTCTTGGTGTTGTTGGAAAGCCCTCAATGAGTAGGAGTGCACTGAGTTGTTTTCATAATGTTTCAACCTACAATGGAGAAGTTATTGAAAATTGAACAATTTTTTCACTACAAATTCATTTAAATCAAAACTAAGAATTATAGAGGAATTTGGGCACATCCTTGGTATTATTGGAAAGCCATCAGTGAGTAGGATTTAATAAAGGTGCTTCGGAAAAAATTGGACCTAAGATGTATGAAAATCTATTGATTGAGTAGTTTTTGTCATTGGAAATTCAATTAAACTACAAAAATGGTTTTGGAAGGAAATTTTAGTTGGGTAACTAGCTCACACTTGGGTCAACGGCACAGGCTACACTAATATATAGTAAAATTCACATTATATTTACCCAACACTGGTTGTTTGTTGTTTCCCCTTCCATTCAGAGAACTCAAATAATTGTCATATTGCATATTATGGAACAGCTGAATGGAAGGCCAATTCTGCCATGTGTGCCATCACTAGGCGAGCTCCAGAGTCAGAAATATAGGTCTAGAAGCAGAATCAGCCTTCCATAGCCTGTTCCATATTATGGAAGGAACAGGCTGCCCTTTCTGGCTCCCCATGAGCTTGGCAGAACAGGGTGCCAGAAAGGGCATATACAACCTCTCCCTACTGTAAAGCACATGTGAGTAAGAGCATCTCCAGCGGTGCTCAGTATATGATCCTGCACAGTAAAATTCGATGAAGAAAAGTCAATACATGCCGGTTTGGCTTAGGAAAATGGTTTTCGCTCACGCTAATTGGAGAGATTGCGTTGGCTGGTAAATTGCGCAGCAACATTATTCACCTGCAGAAAAGAGTGTACTAAATATGATTTGACTGTTGCTCAGTGTTTCTGATGGCCCATCGTACTGATTGGTCCAGGTGGTTTGCTAATAGTAGTCCCCCACCTCTTAGCTGTCCCCGTTTCAATTTCATGAGTGGGGTTGAAAAAAAGTGAATAACTAAACTTGGATGTGAAAAATAGTTTTGCAGGGTCACATATGGAGAGCACCATTGGAGATGCTCTAAAAAGGCAAAATCAGTTGGCCCTGCCAGCTCTGCCAATTTATCCACAATAGAGTTATCTGTGAAGTACCCCAAACTAGGGCTACTAGTCCCCAATTTTGCAACTGGGGACAGGATGAGAAGTCATTATGAAAACTGTACACATAGCACATTCAAATCAGGGATTAAACAGGGATTAGAATGTCAAACTAGGGCCCAAAGACAGGGTGACTTTACATATCACTCTAATATGTAAGCAGCAGTTTGGATGTCCTATTCAAGCACTTTTTCAGGCTTGTTCCAGGCAAGCAAGCATTGCTGGTTCCACTTTTGGTACAGTCAGTTCCACTTGCACAGTAACCGGATTGTGGATAATATGATTGAGATGTGAATCAAAAGGGAGAAAAATCAGTTACGCTTTGGAACAGGCCCAGCTGGAACCCATTACCACCGACCGGAACAATACAATGGCTTGGCCTACTGGGCATGGTTGTGTAGAAATGAAAACAGGAGGCAAATTATGTATAGAGGAAGGCACTGCTTGCTGGTAGTGTTTTCCCCTTCCTGATGACTGAGGGCCCACATGCACTTATAGAAACTTTCCCTGTCTAAGGACAATGGCTCAAATTATATCACTAAAACATTTCTTGCTTTTTTTTTTCATTTTTTTAAAAACCTCTTACTCCAAGCTAGCCACAAAATTGTGCCTTGTAAGGCGCACTAAAAATACACAATGCACGTCTGTTGAAGTCACTATGATGAGTTAGCAAACAAGCATATGTTGATGAATAGAGAACAAAGTGCAGGAAAAGGAGGAGGAAATGGGGGGAAAAGTTAGTCTTTCAAAGTTGAAAAACATATACCTATGGTGTCAATAAAAACCTAAAACTGGGAAAGAAAAAAAGTGGGTTGTTTGAAATTAAATTGCAGGAGGGTGTTAGGTACAATCATAAGTTTGGAAGGTTTTTTGAAGCAAGGAAAGCTATGAATTTGAGTATGATGTCCAAAGAACAAGGGGTTGAACACAGATGCCTCTTGTTTCTTCATGAGAAGCCAACTGCTTCTAACATACTATCTTTTAAAGCCTTTCTATCAATTTGTGAAAGAAAATTGCATTTTGAACCTTCCAATTCTTACCAAAAAAATTTGGGGAATGTTTTTTTTAAAATTAGGGTTTATTGTTTGTGGCTCCTCCTAGTAGTAAGAAAAAGAATGCAAGAGGAGGTCATGTCAACTGTCATCTTCTTGGGCATAGGGTTTAAGCTTTTGAGCTCCTCTGGTTGCTGAAAAAAAAACAGAAAGAGGAGGTCTTGTCAACCATAGTCTTATCAGGTTCAGGGTTTAAGGTATTGGGCTCCTTTGGTCAGTGAGGAAAAGAAATCAAGAGGGAGTCATGCCAACCTTAGTAGTTTAGGGTTTAAGGATCTGGTCTTCTCAAATGGAGTTCAATCAAAAGGTGAAGCACCCAGAACTTAAATATGTACTTGTGCAAATTGATAACCTTTGCCAATCAAAAATTTGAATTTGCAAAGAACTCCATTGGAGTCTGTAGGAGCAAAGGACCAATTTGTTGCTTCCCAAAGGAAACTACGCCCAGGCAGATTGTCCAACAATGAGCTAGGTGACTGGTGAGAGTCAGGAGGTTCAAACCAGTGACACAGCCAAACCAACTATTCAGAAGGTCAGTGTCTCCATGAATTGGAAGAGAATTGCAGTATGTCTCTGCCAGTTGGGATGCCTGTGAGCAGGAAGACAAAGGCTATGGCTAAGGGAGCCTCTGTGCTTGTCAAATTCCTAGTCACCAATACAGCGAGATCCTTGGAACAGCTGGTTATGGCAACTCACAAAGCTTGCAGCAAAGTTGGAGAATGACAGGAACACCAATCAAGCCTGGCCATGCATCACTATATCTAGTGTTGGTGGTCAAAGTGGTGTGAACATGAGTTTGGATACAAACTCTGATGTCATCTCCTTCACCTCATCCTTCACAAATTCTCAGTAGCTTAGCTAGCTACTCTGTGTGGCAATTGGCATCAATGGAGGTGAGGATTAGTCCATGAGTTAGTTGTATGTGTGAGTCTGACCTAAACCTTCATCTGACCCAAAAGTTTCAAGTTGGAAGGGAAACAAACAGACCTGGATCTTGTTGGGACTCTTCCCAGATGACTGACCAACTGTGCCACTAGATTCTCTCTTTGAACACAACTCAGGTATGATGTGTGTGTTAGTCTCAACTGTGAAACAATTGTCTGTACTTCAATCATCTGCACTCTAATCTACCCTACCTTTTTCCCCACAGACTCTGAGAGTTGCTACATGCAGCAGAGAAGGAGCTTGTCCATCTCGCTGAACTAGCAAAAGTACAAAAAGGGATCATTTCAGATAGGTGCCAATAGTTGAACCCAAGCAGCTATGCTGGGGATGCCCTGGTTGACAGCAAACAGCATGTAATAAGAAGGGGGTGCTATCATGGGAGTTAATGGAGCAGTTGCAGTGATTTCATATGTATTTGCAGCTGTTTGCACAGGACCAGATGTATCTAAGCTCAAGAGTCGTTGCCCCTGTGCAAAGGAATGGGTTACAAATGGGGAACTAACAAGGTTGACTTCAATCAGGCCAGTCAGGACTACAGGTGTTGTGATGAGGATTGTCAATGGAGCCCCATAATTCACCTGTTGAGGAGCTGCTACAATGGTCGGCTTCATCACACTCTGTGTGTCGTTAAGGTATGGAGGTGAGAAAGCCTCAAGGCGTAATTCTGTTGGAAACTCTACATTAAATGAGTAGAACTGGTGTGGGTTGCTTCCTGCTAAAAAAATCCTGCCATCCTGCAAAACAGCAAGCAAGAAAAATCTGATCCACAAGAAAGACGGGGAAAAAAGCAGGGAGGAAGTCATAGTTAGTTCCCCCAACAAAACCAAACCATCTTCAGACAGAAGGCTCAAGAGTGCAACAACTGCTGCCAAACCAGTGCAACACCAAGCAAGAAAATATGATCCATCCTTCCTTGATCTCCATCCTTCTCAACAGCATTACAATTTTGGAATAATCATAACAGGAGTTTGAGCCAGAAAACACTCCTGCCAAAATTGTTTGCAAGATCGTTACAGGAAGTAGCTTGCAGAAGGAAAAACTTACAGGAAGAAGGTTGGCTGTGGAGTGATACATGCGTGGAATGGTGCCGGGGGTGAGTGTTGTGAATCGGAAACCAACTGTTGCATATGGGCTATATAACACAGGGGTGAAGGCAGGGTTGGAAGCATCTCCCCATCCTTGTGATCCTGGACACCAAACACAGAACACAGTTTAGGGTTGATGAGAGAAATTGCAGCAGATACAATCAAAGAACCTGACATTCACAGAACTCCAAGAATCATCATTGGAGGAGGAGGAAAATACAAAATTGCAAGGTAAAAGGAAGGAATCAAACAGAAGATTTACCCTGTTGAGCACCATTGATGATGAGAATATCTTGGGAAGGAAGAATGATCATGTCACCCATGCATCGATTGATGGGCATTGTCTCCATGGACCACACGGGAGCTGCATCAGTGACCATGATCCTGCCACAAGTGGATGAGCAGAGCAGCTGCTGTGAAGGATTCAAGTAAGCACCATATTGAGCTCCACCACAAACAAGAATCTCCGCTGTCAAGAACTGGTTTGCAGACAGCAGAGGCAACAGTACAGATGATCCAGCTGATGGGTAGTTGCGAGGCTCGCCAGGAATGGTTGGTAGGGTTTTGAGCACAGTGTTGGTATTGTAATCCAACACAATGGAATCCCTGTTTGCGAAAATGAAGAGAGTGCCATCCGGCAGCAGATGGACAAATGGGTACAGATTGTCTTCCTCAGGGTCATTTGTGGCAGCAAGCAATGTGAAGTTCACCAACCCTAGACTACTGAAAGGCAAGAACTCGTAGTTGAAAGCTCTGCGTCCCCCTATGATGATCTGTTGACCCTCAGGCAGAAGCTGGTTTGTTGCATACCATCTGGCTTCTTGCAAAAACTGTGTGCTAGATTCCACCCAGTCACATGTTCCAGAAGGATCACATGGCGTAAATGTCCTGTAAAGAAACTCAGAAGTCAATGCAAGGATTCTTGGCAACATTAAACAGAAAGAACCCACCCATTTGTGTAAATGGTCAAAGCACAAAAGGGCCTTATTCTAGAGCTCGTTGATGGATTGAGGAGGGGGGAGGAGAGGAGGAACAACCTAGCTACAACCTTACCTGATCTTCGTGGCACCATCGTAATCTCCTCCTGTCTGCAGGAGTGTACCATCAGGCATGAACTGACCAGAGGAACACCAAGTATCGGTGAGGATGGTGAGAGGTCGAACTGTGTTTGCAGAAGGATCGTAGAGCACAGAGTGTGCGCTACAGTCATGCTTGAGCATCAAATCCAAAGGATCGTTTCTGCATGTCCCGTCTGCAGCAGAAAGAAAACAATTTTTTTTAAAAATTTGCACGCAACCACACAAGAACAACAACAGTCAGAAAGGGAGAAGGAATCATGAATGCCATGCATAAATACTTGGAAACAAGGCTCTGAAGCTCTGGTAGGAAGAATGGGGTGAGAATGTGGTGCAGCAGCATTACCTGGGAGATTGAGAAGGGAAGCGCCGATGTCAGTGCGGTCTAACAACACCAAAGTTCCGAAATGGGTAAGAGCAGTGTGCATGGATGCGATCCCCGCGTTTTGTAGTAGTAGCTCCCAGCTGCCACCACCAGCATCACCGAGGGAGGAGCTGCTGTTGCTAGACTGCGCACTCAATCCTCTTAAGTCTACACAATGTAAGCCAAGCAGCAGAAGAAGAATCGTCGACACCCATGACCTGCAGAGCCATCGCTGCTGCTGGCTGCTCGACAACAACAAACTCCTGGTATGATTTCTTCTTCTCCATAACAATTCACAAGTCGCGGTTGAATCACAAAAGTACCCGATTGTTGTTCTTGTTCTTCCTCTTCTTCTAGTTCCTAGATCATGGGTTTCAGTCCGCAAGAACCACATTGAACAGTGATCAGAAAGATGGAGCCGACTCCGAGCAGCTGATTCGATATTCCTGAAACTTTCATTGAAATTTTTGTGTAATGCAGCTACAAAGATGGGCGTGTGGATGTGGGCCGGAGTTGTGTTTTTCTTGTTCGGAGTGAGACAAAAGTCGTATTCAGATCATTAGCAGTTGCTTCCCAAGTGATCATACTATTGTGACGGAGATTAGCTGAAAGCAGCTCATGAGGGGGGTGTTTACGTCCTCCGTTTTTTCGCAGGCAGGTGATGCTGTTGGAAACAAACACCAGCGCCTGATGAGAGAAAGACGCACGCAACAGACTGACTGGAAAACAATGGTTCCCATTCCGATGTCAGTAAAGAAAAACTCATCAGTCAGTAAAGAGGAGATTAAGTGCCTTGAATAGTATTGAAATGACTCTATCATGGTTGTTTCCACATGCTACAATGGAATGCATCATGGGAACATCTCGTGTTACCACCTCGTGTCTCTCTCCCCTTCCTCCTCCTTCCCCATGGCTGCCTGCCTGCCTGCCAGGCCTGCCTGTCCACATGAGCTTTTCATCTGTGGGGGACTGTACAATAATTTACTTCTGGCAATGGCAGCAGCAGGCAGAGAGAAGAGAGTACAGAAATTTCTGGGCCCACCAGCAGCTTTCCGAGTTTTACTATCCATCAAGGCAAGTATCTTGTCGTCTTCTCCATTGCTGCTAGTACTCGTGAATCCGTCTCTACTCAAAGCCAGTTGGAATCAATCCTCCGTCATCATCCATGAAGATCTCCTGCGTTCATCTACTGTAAGCAAGCAAGCAAGAAATGTATGCAAGTTTGGATTGAGATCCGAACTTTTTTTGAACTAATTTTCTTAACACAGCAGCAGATTGCATGTAATGCTCATGTAATTTTCATGAGAGAGAGAAGAGTGGAGGACCCCGGTCGAGGCTCGAGACACAGAGAGAAGACTCGAGGAGCGAGTCGAGGACCCCCGGTCGCGACCCGAGACCCGAGTTGCTTCGATTCCGACCGGAAGTCGGGAGGAGGTTGGGGGATCTTCTCATCCACAGTCTTGATGTCAGCATCAACAACATCCATCCAACCACACCCAGTCTTGATCTCATCAATGGGGTTTTCTGTTTTTTGTTTTTTCAACTTTGTGAAATCGAAGGCGAATTTTTCCCAAAAAATAGCAAAATTAGTTGAATTTGCACTTCAAAAACCAATTTTACAAAAACATTATCAACTATTTATTTTGTCTTTAAAATGACAAAAGTTGTCCAAAAAAGAAATACCACTCATCATCTGGCCTTGTTTTTGTGAGAAATTTCCCACAAATGCCAAGATAAAATTATTTCTGTCACATATTCCCAGTGTATTAGGGGAAAAAATAGCCAAATTTCGAAGAAAAATTTTGAAACTTTCTGTCAAAATTTAAGCTGCTTTTTACTCTTGCTAGAACCTTTTGCCATTTACCTGCTAAATGCCTCTTGGGATAGTGGCTACTGATGTAACATAGAAAATTGGGAAAAACAAAACAAAACAGTCTGGCACCTGTCAAGGAGGAGGATGCCATGCCAGTTTTTATCAATCTTCCTCATTTGTCTTGTTGGGTTTCCTGATGTTTGTGGTAATAAAACTCTCATCCATTGACTGATCACGTTGTTGGTTCCACCATTGTGGATTTGATCAACTGATCATCTTCTTTGATTGATCAACGATGATCAAAACAAAGATTATCATCTTTTAGGTTGATAAGATGATGATCAACCCTTTGCATGTTGTTGGTTGACTCACTTATATCTCTATAAAAATCAATGTCTGTTCAGAATAAGATATTTGTTTATTACTTTGGAGCTAAATAAATGAAAAAACTATTGCAAATTCCAATTAAATAATATGCATAAATGGCTGTGCGAAGCAATATGAACTTTTTCCATTTATTTGCCTCCAATGTTTTCTTTTTCAGTTTTGTGGTTTCCAAAGTTTGGCGATTTTTCAAATAAAACCAAGCAGTTTTTTTGGGGTCTAATTTACACTTTAACAAAGAAAATTTCCAAAATTTTCCAGATTTTTTTGTCGCCAAGTGCTGAAAATTCGCCCAAAAGAAAATCACTGAACCTAAGATGTTTGTTTTTACTTTGGAGGTAACTTAGATAGGACAGGGGTGAAATGTACTTGGACGGATGTTGTGTGGACAGCAACCAACAACTGCTGAACCTACACGTGGGCAATGCAGGATAGATGATGTGTAAACAGGAATCACTTTTTCGTTGTATTCCTGTCCCATAGAGACTTAATGAGCAACCCATGTATTGGGTAAGTACTAAGAGCATCTCCAGCGGTGCTCAGTATGTTACTCTGGATAATAAAATTAAATGTCTAAGTTTAGCTGTTTTTGTTTTGGCAATCTCACCAATAAAACTGTAAATGGAACTGCATATATGTGGGGACTACTAATGGCAAACCACCTTGACCAATCATTATGATCGACGAATCAGAAATACTGAGCTGCAGTTAGGTCCACTTTATTACACTCTTTTTTGGAGGTTCACAACTGTGTTGCACCTCTTACCAGCCATGGCAAGCTGCACAAATTTAGTGCAGAAAAACCAATTTCTTGAGCTAAACCGGCACAATTTGACTTGTTTGCAATAAATTTTGCTATCTGAAGTCACATACTGGGCACTGTTGGAGATGCTCTAAGTGCATACCTATCACAATCAAGATTGTGTGTGTTCCTCAATAACACAATACAAATAATCAAATGGGGTTCAATGTATAAGGTAAGAGCCAGTGTTGTGCATGTAAATGGTTCAGGACTTACACTTACAGCCCAGGAGCATGGTGTTACTGAAATAAGCACTCACCTGAGGCGCAAAGGGTGCTTATTTTGGGAACACCTTGTGCCTCAGGCATAATCACCCAACACCAAGCACTTGCAGAATTTTTTCATGTTTTCCCAATGATACACCTGATTTTTCATATCCAACAATGTATCGCATTGAAAACATGAAAAACAAGCCAGCATTTGAAAATGCAAAATCTTGCCAAAGTAGGGTAAACTGGCTGATCATAGTACACTTAAAAACACAGAGGAACTTTGTGATCTGGGCAGACCTCGGTTATCTCTGGGGTCCAAAGATGAGTTATAGAGGAGCTCTGGGTGCACCTAGTGCGCTTTAGATGGTTGGATTTGGACTAGAGATGCAAAAGATTTGGCCTTTGGAAGTTCTCAATCCAAACATTTTTTCTATGTTCAAACAATGAAAATCCTATCAACGAACATCTTTGCACTAACACATGTCACAAATCCACCCTATCACCAGATAATCTCATGCTCAAACTAATCATGTTCGTTGAAAAAACTAAACACCTTTATTCAAGGGTTGAGATTAAAACCCTAAAACAAGGCAAAACAATGTTTGGTTATCAAACCGTAAAGGTTTGTTAAACCCTAAATTAATCGTCACTCTCTCATGCGACATCGACCTAGAAACCCCCTACCCCCTCCCCCTTCTATCTCCTTTCCATGCACAAGTCAAATTCCCACAATCACATTGCCTGTGACCTTTTCGAGCTTTCCTGCCCTATCTATTTCCTCTCTATGCGTGACCCCCAATCTTTCCTCCCCATTCGTCTCCTCTCTACATGCAACCCCTAAGCTTTCCTCCCCATTTGTCTCCTCTTTACATGCAACCCCTAAGCTTTCCTCCCCAATCCATCTCCTCTCTACTCACGGGTCAAGTTCCCCCCAACTCGATTCAAGCTCCCCCCAACTCGATTCAAGCTCCCCCTTTAGTCTCCTCTCCAAGCATGACTCAAGTTCCCCCTAACCCAATTCTCAGTCCCCTTCTGTCTCCTCTCCGCACATGGGTTGAATTCCCCCCAACCTGATTTTCGGTCCTCCATCCGTCTCCTTTCTGTGCATGGGTTGAATTCCCTTCAACCCAATTTTCAGTCCCCTTTTTGTCTCCCTTTGTGCACGGGTCAAGTGCCTCCCAACTCGATTCCCATTTACCTCTCTAGCTACAGGCCCATGGTTCCCAACGTGAAGTTCTAGCGTGTGTGCAAAATGTCTTGCAAATATGGCAGGGCCCAATTTCAAAGATTGAAAGGAGTTCGAACCTCTTTGATTCGAACTTCTTGCTCAAGTTTTTTTGCAAACAACATGAAATTGTTTTTTAGTTTTGATGGTGTGCTTTCTGATTAGTTTAGCAATGGATGATCTTGGTTCTTGCTTGATGTAGGTCTGATTTTTCCCATTTCATTTGTTATAGCTCGGTGCACCGCTTGAAATAGGTTGTTCTACATTTTCCAAACTTGTGGCAACTAAACTTCAACTTACCCTTCATCTCAATTGAAGTGTTACTTTTCAATTCAATGTTCATCTTCACTAGTTGAAAATGTCTACTTTTTATTGTAGTGTACTTACATTTGGGTTTAAAATGAGCATAGATGCAATGGAGAAGATACATCTCTATAATGGGGATTGTTGTGATGATTTGGATTGTACATAATGCTAGTGGTTTAGCTTTCAAGTAAGTGATTAAAGTGATTTCCATGAATGTATAAATAAGTTTCTTTATTATTGAATCAAATTGTTATGGTTGTCAATGGTGTTACTTTGATTACTTCAATGTAAGAAAATGCATGAAAATTCATTTGACATTTTGGAGTTACAAGATTGGAAATCCTTTAATCTTGACATCTCCAAAAAATGCACAGCTGTTAATCTAGTCTACTATATATGTAGTGAAAGATTTATAAGACAATCATTTCTATATGGAAATTGCATGTAAATTTACATCACATCTAGAATTACAAGATCATTAAAGAATCTTAACTTCACCAAAAAGCACTATTCATCATTAGTAGTAGTTACTACTCCTCCTAGTTGTTTTACCTTAGTAGCAACTGCTCATCCTGACTTCTTGTTCATCCTTAGTTACAATTGCTCTTTCTTTTAATTGTTCTACCTTAGTAGATGTTGTTCCTTCTCTTAGTCATTCCACCCCAACATTAGCTACTCTTCTTGACATCTTATTCATCTTCAATTACAATTGTTCCAACCCTTAACTATTCCACCCCGATAGTTCAATTGTCCATTTGTGGTTATTGCAAGGATGCTACAACTTCCCTTTTGACTCACATTTGAACCAAGGCTTGTTGTTGAGCTTATTTTCACACTTGTGTTGTTTCCCAAGATTCACACCCATGTATCCAAGAAGGTGAGGTCGCAGACTTGCATTGAAATTGTAATGAAATATGTCTACTACCTCTCTAATTACTAAGGATGACCAAGCTACAATGAAATTGGCTCGTTGTTGTTTTACAAGTTCTCTTTTAGCCAATTTTTTAGCTACAATCAACATTGTAAGTCTTTTTCTTGCTTGTTTTTCTTGTTTTTCTTTCCTTTTGTTTTTTCAAATATGTTTTGTTACTTCCCTATCCATTGTTTTTTGTCGCATAATCCTCACATACTCTTTTGATTTTACAACATGGCTTTGAGAATAATGGACCAATGGTTCTCTTCCATTGGTCTTTCTTGCAAGCAAATGTGGCAATGACAACAAACCATGACAACCCTATGCTAATGCCATTTGAATTGAACTTCCAGAATTTTTGAATTCTGTAGTTTCATGCAATGAAAGTTGTGCCAAATTTTCAACCATGTTTTCAAACTCTATTACAAATGCATCATTAGTGATTATAGGAATTCTAGGCATGTTCACATAATATGTAGGTTGATCTTTAGATAGGCTATCAATTGGAACTTCTGTTGTTGAACCTATGTTGATGAGCACTTCTGCAATTATATGTTCTGTCTAGTTTTATTCACCATCCTTTTGCTCTAATTTTTCTTCTTCCCTAGCGAGATTCTGCAATGTGTATAGAATATTAGGGCCAATTTTTTAATCCCTAGCCCTAAGGTTAAATTGCCAAATCCCTGTACCTTTGAACCTTGACATGATATTTTCTCATAAGTGTTCAGTCTAATGTTTTGTCTACCCACCCTGCTAATGTTATCTTACCTAGTTCTATGTTATTCCTCCTAACCATTGTTATGTCTCTTTCCTTTCTTAAAGCAATCTTGAAAGGCTTGAAACAAGCCACATCCAAGGGCTAAAGTTCATGAGATGTATGCAAAGGTAGAGTAATCATATCCAACCCAAACTCTTGAACTTGTTCAATTGCCTCAAGGGTGACATGGGATCCATGCCCATCCAAAATGAGTGGATGCCTATTTGTTATGGATATTCCATTTGTTATAGACCTTTTGAAAAAAGACAAAAACTCTTTCAAAAGGAAGGTAGTCATCCATGCCTTTGATTGCACAGCCATACAAGTCCTTGGTTTGCATAGTTATATGTAGTCATTACGTATCTTCTTTCCTTTGAATATGTAGAACCCTAGCAATGTTATTCCTACTTCATTGACCACATAGTTAACAATCAACCATTCCATGGATTTTGGGATAGTGTTGTACACTTGGATGAACTTCATTTTGCAAGAACCCTTGCTCCTAATTGTTTTCTTGCTTGGATGCCTGTTTCATCAAAATTCCAAATATGGTCTGCAACATAATTCTATTTGTTGTAAAGGGACTATAAGTTTTGGTAGAAGTTTTGGCAAGATTGAATTGTCAACCCTTGTGCTTAATTAATATCCAATCCCTCAGCTTGATGAATGTTGAGCTTAGGATGTCTCTTCTTGAATTAGTACCACCAAGAGTTCCCTAGTACCCCTCCTTGAAAAAGTGTTGGCCTTGTTTGAATCAATTCTGCCATTTTCATTTTTAACTATTGTAAGCTAATTGGTAGCCCAACTTCCTACATAGACAAAACCCAAGCAACCACAACCTGATATTCTTCTATTGTTAGCACACATGTGGTCCAAGTTTCCTAGATTTTGTTTTCCTATACAAATGATCAAACAATGAGGTAAAAGGTATGTTCTAGTGCCTACTTGCCTTCCTTAATGAAGTTGTCCCATTTTTCAATTACATCCATGGCCTCCTCCAATGCTTCACTAGTTCATTTATTTATAATGATTAAAGGATTGCATCTATTAACTCTCTTATATTTTCTTGTTAGTTCATGCTCACAAGATGGTTAGACATTTTCCTTGTCTTGACTTAGCTCCTCTTGCAATCCACTTCACCTCTGACAAGGTACATTGATCATCATGATTTAGATCCCCTTGGTCCTAGCCTCCAACATATTGGGGGTGTGTTATTTGGCCCTACAAGAGGTACAAACTTGAATCTTTTATATTTTGCCCAACTTTTAAGGAAATATGACAAGTCAAGGTATGTCTGAAATGCATATGTCTCTAGTTGTTAGGAAGAAATTATCAATGCATAGGGCTACTCAAAGTCATCCCAAACTAAATCTTGGTTTGTTGTTTTTATACAAATAATAGGTGTGTACAACAAATTATGATTTCTTGGAACTAGATAAAATTTGCCTCTCTTATGATTACCTAGATTATATCTACAAATTATGAAATTCCACACCTAGTGGTAACATAAAAACTTCTTGAACTTTTGGATGTAAAGTTGATTTATTACAAGCTTTCTTAATTGTCCTTCTACATCCATGTTTGAATCCTAAGTTCCAATCTCTTCATTGATAACACTAGGATCTGATCCTTGATGTTCAAATTGTTGTAGATTTTCAATGGTTATTTTACCATTTTAATTTTACTAATTTACCTCTAGTTTTTGTAATTCTTCTTTGGTTATTCTAAGATGCCCTCCTTGCTATGGTTGATATGCTAAAATTTTTGTTTCTGATCTAAAACTCTTTACAACTCCTATGTTACTTTCCCTTTGTTGGTCTAACCTATATGCTTTCAAAATGTTGATGAAAGATTTAGACTATCTTGTTCACAATTTGGAAGCTCTGACATGTTGAAAGAATTTTACTTGTGAATTTGAAAGATAGGATTGTGAATCCAAACCTTGCACCATAGCTTTGTGAATTTGGCAAATTGATATTGGTGGAAATGGGATGTGCTTGAATTTGGGGGGAAATTGGAAATCCTTCCTAATTAATGTGTAGTTGTTATTCTTGCATTGGATTCTTATAAACCTTTATCCTTGTTAATGGTTAGTTGAGTGCTATTAAACATGACCTTTGCACCCCATCACCATGGTGATACTCATTTTAGTGTGCATTCCAATTGCTTATGACCAAACACTCATTCTCACCCCAAACTTGGGACTACTGTAAAATTGGACCATTTTTTTCCCATGACCAAACATTAAAAGTAACCTTCATGTTCCCCCCCTTGCATAATGAAAATCAACTCATGGCCCATCACTAAATTAATCCCTTGTAATATTATTCAATTTTTTTACAAATGTGCCCACCTAAACCCCTAATACCAAACACAAAATTTGATGGCAAGTCACCAATATGAAAAATCTAGAATTTTTTTTTTCTAAACCAAATGTTTGGTAATGGGTTAAAAAGACAATGCCCATAAGTAATTTTTTGTTTTAACATAGGTTAATTCCTACACTACATGGGTGCTCGATGACCGACCTTTGTTTGGCAATGGGCTAGTTTGCCTTAAGTGTTTTGGTTTTCAAATTGCATTGCCATATGCCAAGGAATACATGGCCTAAAAATACACTAAATTTTTTTTGCCATGTTTTACCATTATGAGAGGTCTGTGAAGAGGAGGTAGGAATGTAATGGTCTAAATTAGTGTTGGGTAGTTCCTAGGTTCTAGAACTATCCTTTGGTTTCAATTCTTAATTTTTTTAAGGAATTAGTTTCAATTTGGTTTTGGTTTTAGTTCTTTTATTATTTTTATCATGCTAGTTTTGATTCTTGGTTTCATAACCTTTAGTTTTGAGTAACCTTCAATCCCAATTTCAAAATGGATAATGTAAAAAATAATAATAAATTAAATTTTTATTCCAAGAAAATAAGATTGTTACAAAAACAATTAAATGTCAAACTAGTACAACCTAGTCTATTTTTAAACTCTAATTTACACTAGATGTTTATAGAAGATTAAAATTATTTTTTTCCATTTTGCCATGTGGTTTCATATTTAAAGTTTCTGCAATTTGAGTTACAATTTGAGGTACCATCTTGAATGGCATCTTGTAACCCTATTTCAAAGTCCAAAAAACCATATTTCAAGTCTCTCTATTTTAGCCCCCCAAAAAATTTCAAAACACCCTATTTCAGACCCCTCAAAAGACTCAATTTCAGCCCCCAAAAACCCTCAAAACACCATGTTCTAGATCCCAAAAAACTTTATTTTAAACCTCAAAAAACATTGTTTCAAACCCAAGAAAACCTTATTTCAAATGGCCAAAAACTTGTATTTCAAACCCCAAAAGAAATCACGTTTGAAACTAAAGAAAACCTTATTTCAAACCCCAAAAACCTAAATTAAGGTGGCATGACCAAAAAAAAAATTAAAAACATGAATCCTAACAATTTTTTAGGGTTCATGATGTCCTATAGTTAAGGTTCAAAAGCAACAATCTTGCTCCATAGGTTTTCCATTGCTCCAAGATCTACATCAAACCACAACTAAATTTTAACACAACTTAAACCAAACATAATCCAACCAAAAATAAATAAAATTGAGAGAATCCAAGAAACTAAAGAAATTTACCTAAGTATATTGCCATTTTCTTTCAACTTGAGAAGCCCAAATTTATTAATCCTCATTTTCTTCCATTAGATCTTTCTCAATTTCCATGAATTATGTCATGGACCCCAAGCCACCAACTAGAGCATCATTTAGCCAGCTTTTATAGATGTTTATAAACATTTCAATATTTTTTATGCCCTAACTAAGAACATCAAAAGTTCATGTAAATATGTGTGATACTAAAAACTCTTTTTTATTTCAATCTAAGACTTAACAATCTTCAAAATTTGTTGGGCTACAAACCCAACATACAAAAATTGTACTTCATGCATTCTCCACCATGCTAATGGATGTTTGCCTTCCTCTTTCATGACCTTTTTGACCTTGAAATGATTCAATTGTTCTTTCACCACTAATGATGCCATCTCATCATTAGTATCCATGAAATCATACAAACTTGTGATTTCAATACTTTGTGATGCAAAGCTAGGAGCTTTAACACCTACATCACTTGGATTTAAAAACTTATTGTAGAAACATGGAATGGAAGCAATACCTAGCTGTCATATTTATTAACAATCTACAATGTTTTTTCCTTGTCAATAAATTAAATGACTAACCCCAAGCCTTTGTAGCGAGGGTTTAACATCATGGCCAACATGTTGTGAATTTTGGCCTTTGGAAATAAACCATAAATGAAAGGAAAAGGTTTAGGATTTGTACCACTTGTTTTTTGCATGTGTTGCCATCAAAATCTTGAGCCTCATTAAAATGAGGTGTTAAACAATCTAGTCGCATTTGACATACAAATGATATATTGATAGCAAGGGCATCTAAAAGGAACCAATATCTTCAACTTTGGTTTAACACACATTGTTGAACCACAAGCCTCAAGGTATTAACAACAACTTGTGATACCACCCAAACTTGAAGATTTAGCACATGGCCTTGCAATGCCAATGATTGTTGCTTTCCATAATAAAGAGTAATTACATGTTTGAATCCCCCAAGACTCTTATGGAGTAGGATGACTCTTGAAACAAAGCAAGTTTTTACAAAAATCTTGAATTTGCATGGAGACACCTTTATGAGTTCACATGCCTTGTGCCATTTTTATTGTCCCTTATGACCTTTTCTTTGTCCAAGTGATAGTATTCTACAAAATTATTTGTGTTTGTTTGATTGAGAGTGAAATGAAACCAACACATGCCATGTAGTCATCTATGGCATACTAACAACACTTGGACATTGTGTGGCCCTAACAAGTTCTTACAATAATGCCAACAGCCCTGAAACTTCACAAGAGATAATAAAAATTAAAGTAAAAGTCACGTTGAAAAAAATATTTCTCTTATTTTTAATGTATGCAATAACATGAACATCAAGCCCATGTTTTGCAACTAAATCATTTAGTTGCAAAGCCATGGCAATTCCAAATGTATTTGCCATCTCAAAAAATCTAACAAGTACATGACAAGGCTCCCATTTGTCATTCAAGAAATGAACAATAAACACAAATGTATCACACCCCTTAAAAACACCCCAAGATCAAAATTTCTTGTACAAATATTACATGAGTTAGGGGCTAGAAATGAGGCAAGCTATTGCATGAACCTAGAACTTAAACCTAAAACCTAAAGTTGGAACTTGAAATGGTAAAATGCCTTTTCCTTTATACACATACAAGTAAAACCCAAGAATTTAATCACAAAATGAATGATATACATGTAAATTTAGAAGTAAACATGGGGATGAATGTAAGCATTCATATTCATTATGGATGAAAAACATTAATTGAATTGACATGTTTTTGACATATAAAATTTCCATCAAAATTATGGATGAATGCTTTATTTTATCATTAATTTTTTATCAATGAATTTTTCCCCCTATTTTAATTAATTACAACTTCATGAAACACAATTTAATTATATATGATATAACATTTGTTGAATAATATAATGTAAATTCCATTATAAATGTATTTGATGGCTTTGGTTGTAAATGTCATTATTTTCAATATTTTTTAATTAGATTATTATTATCATGTAACATCCACCCCATGGTCATTATTTTTTAAAAAATTATATATATATATATATATATATATATATGCTAGGCAAGCTGACCCAATGTCGATGATGACATTAGGTTTTTTTTTCCCTCTCCAAAGGTGCCACAACTTTTGTCAAAACTAACTAATGTTATTGACAACAATGGGTTTTGAATGTTTTAAATATCTTTAAACTACCTATTATCATTGATGACAATGAGTTTTTTTAATAAATTAAAATTTAATCTCAAGCATCTTAATTAGTTTTCTTCAAACAACCTACTATCATAGATGACAGTGGGGTTGTTTTTAATAATCATTTATTTTTAAGGCATCCATATATAATGTTGTTGACAACAATTAGGGGGGGGAGGGGGAGGAACATTCATCCCATGATAATGTTCTTTTAATTGCTTAACACTATTGATGAAAATAATTTTTTATACAAAATTTTAATAATTATCCTAGTCCCATCATCATATTTTCCCCTATAGTTACATTATCCATCATTATTAAATGACATTGAAGTTTGAGGTATTAATACTTGGACAACAAATGAAAACATAAATAAATAAATTTTAATTTATGTATCTTATAATCATAGATGAATTTCATCCAATGATTTATTTATTTAATCCAACTCATAGATGAAATTCATTCATGCAAATATGACATTTATCGATGTACTTGGATTAAAATCACATTAAGTTTTAAGCTACGTGTTAAAAGCTCCAAGCTTAAGCTTTATGCTCATGCACAAGGCATCCTCAACTAAAAGTATAAACTTATCTTTGGTCCTTTCTACCATCCTAGGCAAAAGATCGTCTCTCAATTGTCACCTCGATGAAAAATTCAAATGAAGATGTTTCAAAATTAATATTTTAAATAATGGTGCGTCTACAAATGACAATGGCACAAGTTCTTTAACAATCAACAACCAAGTTGTAGTAACACAATTTGTGGGTTTCCAAAAATATCTATTTTTCACCAACAAAGTTCATAAATTTGCAAGATTTATGCATGTAGAATTTTCTACTATTGTTGTTGATGTTATATCAATTTTAAAAACAAAAACAGAATTTATACATTACATTTCCAACGAAACTTCTATGGAGAATTTTACTTCCCTAGAGTATTCACTAACCCATCCATAACATTAAACCTTACAAAAAAAATAGTTCAACAAGCATGAAGACTATGATAGGGCCACAAACATGACCAATAAACTAAGGCAAACTAAGGCCACGAAAAGGACTAGTAAATGAATTTGTAACAATGCCACAAATAAGACCATCAAACAAAAGCAAACCAAGGCCATGAATAAAATTAGTAAACATCTATAAACCAAGACCACAAATAGAACCAATAGATGAACCCAAACCAAGGCCACAAAAAGGATTAAAAGACATGCAAAATCAAATCCACAAATAAAATTAGTAGATAAACCTAAACCAAGGGCATGAAGAGAACTAATAAACAAATATGAACTAAAGTCATGAAGATGATCAACAAATGAACACAAACCAAAGCCACAAATATGACCACCAATTGAATAAGAATGAAAAACCAAGGCCATGAGAAGGATTAGCAAAAGCACAAGAATTAACACACACAAAGGATGAAAAGACAAATATGAACCAAGGCCGAAAAAGAGGACCAACAAACAAACAAAACAATGCCATGAAAAAAACCAATAGAACAAGCACAACCAAAGCCACAACGAGAAAAAACTTATAAAAAATTCACAATTACCATCACCATGACCACTATCACAATGAGCACCACCGCCATGCAAACCACAAGAAAATGAAAAAGACCATAAAAAACAAAAGTTAACTTTATCAAGGTCAGAAAGAGAACCTGTAGACGAACAAGAACCAAAGCCATAAAGATGACAAACAAGTGAGTGCAAACCAAAGCCATGAAAAGGACCAACACATGACCAACATACATTGAGCTGAGTGAACAACTGGATCCTGAGTTCTGGTTACATTCAAAACCCAGGGCGTCAGTTCCCAACTGGTTCTAGAACCGGCCCTGCTCAACTAGAGTCCGGCTCAACCCAATTCTAAAATCGAAACCCAGTTCCAAGTAGATTCTTGGGAACTGAAACTGAAACCATCAATTCTTAACCAGCGATCTATATACCTGCCCAAGAGTGGTCTAAATGTATAGCATTCCCCTCCTCCCCCCGCCCACCACGGCTCATTTTTTATAAAATTAGTGTGTTTTCTTGTATTTTTGTCAGCTAATAACCAAATTCTGGGGGGCCTTTCTCTCAGTTTTCTTGAAAAACTATTTAGGAAATGAGGACAATACAAAGATGGGTTAGTTCATAGAATGATTCTTGGAAAAATGGTAAGAGAATTGATCACATTGTTCCAAAATAGTCATCCAAATTCCCATGCAATGGATGAATAAAAAACCTACTGTCCAGCACACTACTGCCAGATTGAGCAGCGAGGCTTATTAAAACCAAAAGAGCTCTCACCTGACATATCCGTTTGCCAGAGAAGGTGTAGGGGAAGAAGGTCCTACTGTCGGGCAGGGCATTAGGACGGTCCTGCTTCACTTGGATTGCTGCAATTTATCTAAATCTCCCTAATGCTGCCTAAATTCCTTGTGGATTTGGAGGAACACTTACAAAGCATAAAAAATTGCTAGGCATTTTGGAAAACAAAGCACTCGCACCTTTTTTTGACATTTTGGACATTCCATTTTCCAAAATGCCTCACATCCTTTTTTTCCCCACGGTACCTACCAGGTATCACAGGATTAAAATTATCGATCTTTTGCCTTTTGGAATGGCCTTGACCATGCGCATTACCAAAATAAGGCTTGTTCTCAGGCAGATCCTTACTCCGGCCCTGCCCATGGCCTTAGTCATTAGCCCCCACAGGCCTTGAGCTGGAAATTTGGCTGCCCGAGAAGGTCCCCCAAATAACAACAGGAAATATCTCCCAGGTTGTTAGTTGTTACCGCTCTTGGACTCGTACTGACTAGTGTTGGCCGGTTATTTCTTTCTTTTAAATAATTCCTGGGTGGGTTATGTTTTTGAAATTTTTCCAGACCATTTTCAATATCAAAAAAATTGATTATCAGGTAGATTATCAAATAACCAGTAGATTATCACTCATTATCCTAGTGGTTATTAGATGGCTACAAATAATTTAAAAATATGAAAATTAAAATTTTAGTGATGAGGAAACTACAAAGATGGGATAGATTTTTTCAAAATCCAATACTAGGTGGTTATCAATTTAAGCGGTTACCAAAAAAATCAAGAACTGACTGGTAGGTTATTAACAACTGACTTGATAACTGGGTTGATAATCAAGTCGAAACTCAATAACTGGCCAACACGGGTATCAAACTTTTGAACAGACCTGTCTGGTCCTGGTATTGCATACTTTCAAAAAAAGCTTATGAGTTTGGTCCTGGTATTGGGTCCTTTTTTCAAACTTTCATACCAGTCTGGTCTTACTATGGGGTCTGAGGCAGATTTTTACCTCTTAAGAGGAAGGTATAAGCCTGATTTTGGTATTGGTATAAAGCAGGTATATTCTTGATATAACCTCATGTCCCACAAGAGACTGGTACTGGTATAAAGTTGGTATTGCTGCAAGTCATATGTGACTCGTATGTTCTTCAATATCAGTACTCATACAAATAGTGTATACCCAGGTTGTTATCTATGTATGGATCCAACACTATTAACAGTCCAATGTTGGGTGGGTATATGAGATTCAATATATCAGCCAAGAATGGGTAAATTAAAAACTTGAACTGAATATCAGCTGGGTCAAAATATATAGGCTTCAAAAAGTTCTCAAATTAGATAAGGGTAAAAGTATGTGACAAACACTCACCCTATTGACGCATCACAGAAAGGGTAGGGATAAGTATTTCATCATTTACCCTACACATATGATGTACAAATAAGTGGGTAAAAATAAGGAAAATCAAAATATTTACAAGGACGGTACATTTTGAAGTGGACAAAGACAATTTACTTGTGCAATTGGCTTTCCAAACATGAACTTGTGAATTTTTGAACATGCTATCAGAAAATTTAACCAAACCAGAATGAAACCAATTAATAGTTTGAAAATACAATCATAGCATTCAACTTGCAAATTGGCAAATGGTAGTAAAATTGAAAGGGTTTGAAGAGCATAAGGTAAGAATTTTAAATATTAAAAAAATCCATCATAATCATATGCATTGCAAGCAAAGAGATGATTTTGACATATACCCTCTTTTTACTCATTTCAAAAACGCCTAACCTGAGTAAAGGGTAAACCTAAAATATATACTAACCAGATAAAGTATACAACAACGGAAGTCTGAAATATTGATCAAGCAAGTGTGGTAGTTGAAAGGGTCAAAGAAATTTACCAGCTGGGTGGGGTATGTATTTACCTTATTATCAAAAGTTCATAAAAAGTAGGAACACATGAAGTGTGAAGTGTGAACCCTCTTCTGCTGTGAAAAACCCTCCAGAGTTGAGAAGCACAAGGTATGTACTATGTACTGATTACCTATTACACTGGGGAAAAACTATAACCACTAGCTCACGAGGGAGTCAGTGCAAGTGCAGCGAATTATTTTAGTGTAGTCCAAAATTTTACCTCACCAGAAAACAGTGTGAACTTGGTGCTTATCTAACACTACTTTTTAAACTTGTTGAATGGGATATCACCCATATATATATATATATATATCTTTATATATCTTTAAACAAATATTTAGTCAAGGAAGTTTGATTGTTTTTTCTCTTTGGTGTTGAAAGCCATATTGTGATTTTTTCCTTAAATGTTACACTTAATATCATTTCAGTTGAAGGCCATTACACTTGGAATTTCAAACCCCATCAAGTGATTTTGCCTTTGAAAGATTGTTGGAATTGAATAGGTCTAGAACATGCTTACTATGAGTGGCATGTTACTTTACATGAGCTCAATGTGATTTGAAGTCGCAATTGGTCATTATTATAGTTGGCGTCAGGATGGCTCATGTCCTATCTCTAGTTTCTCCTAACCAAATCCTTACATGGGCTCATCCATTGGCTCTTGTCCGTTTACATTCACATATCAACTGTGCCCGTGAATGAATTCACTCCCATTTTATTTTATTTTTTCATTTATTGTCCTTCAATTATGTCCAAATCATCAATTGATTCTGACTAAATCACCTACCCCTCCTAGATAGAAATGCTTATAATTGATGAAGGGTGAATGCTCAATGTTAAGATTAGAACATCACTTGGTGTTGGTCAACCCAACATCATTGTGATCATGTAAATGATATGTATATAATATATGTAACTATTCGAAATATTTAGTTGGCTACTTTAAGGCAAATTAGCAAAGAAAATTAAGCCTAAAACTAGTCTACCTTACTAAAGAGGGCCAAATTCCAATTCTTGGAGTTAAGTCAAGGACAAATACACCTCTTCAAAAAAACAAAATTTAATCTCATTTTTACATTTATACATATTATGCAAAATATGTGTCAATATTTTCCCTTGATGGTGGTCATTTTCTAAACAACTTGCTAAGTGTCCAATAAAGCAATCCAGTAATTGGTAAGGAATTTATAAGTGAAGGGAAGACTAGGTTTAGGGTTTCGGGGTGGAAAGGGAGGAAGTAAAAAGTAGGTGTCAGAAATGATGAGTTGCCTCTCCTCATCCAAGTGCCACAAGTGCTTTAAATGATTGGGTCAATGAAACCTGGCCAGATGTGTGCCTCAAGGGATATCAACTAAGATTATAGATATCCTTTATCATGGGTTTATCACTAGGATGAGAAGCTTTACTACTTGAAGAGAGTGTCAGGGGGCTGGAGTTTTACTTCCGTGATGAACCCACGTCAAATATTTGGAGTTGTAGGTTTGAAGATATTTGGGACCCGGCTTCGATGGAACCCTCCAAAACAAAATTGTACAAATGAAAATGCACGGCAGTTTGGAGGTCTTGCAAGGGATGACCCATGAGACCCAGCAGGACGTTTTGTCCTCAGAAACTGTACCATGAAAAAGGAAATTCTTCATGAAGTAGTACTTCCAATTTTGTCATACTTGAGCAAAATGTGGGGCATGTGTCATACTTCATTTTTCATCACAAAATCAGGCCATGTCTTAAGTTTGATTGCCTGCTTATTATTTTGGTTAAACAATTAGAGCAGGTGAAGAGAAGAATGAACTAAGCAATGGAATACTTTCTTGCACGGTTTCCCTTCTAAACTGATTAAGTTATGAAACAAAATGAATGGTTATAGCCTGCACTGTTTTTTATTTTTGGGTTCAAATTAGTAAGATTTAAAAACTGGAGATTGATGTCCGAAAAACAGAAATTTTAGTCGACATTACACTGAAAAAGCAGAAATGTCCAAGATTTTCTCCAAAGAAAATTGGCAGGGTGCAAAAAATCACCCCAAAACAGAAACCCAAAAAAAACCCTACAACAACAACAGGAGCATAAACTAAGTACAGATAGGCCTTGCAACCACTGTGCAACTTGTATATCTATGTTGCATAATTGCCCAAAAGAAGACCCTGGAACATCTGATGAGCAATCTTCTAGATTTTCCTAATGCATTCAAAACACCTCTAAGTAGACCAGTTGGCAGACATGCATGATATGTGTGAATTTGATAAAGGCTTTCCTTGCAGGCATGCTTGACAATGAGAAAAGACTATACAAAGGTGCTTTAATAGCCACCCATCAGTGGTGTGGGCACTGGGTATATATATGGATGGCTTTTGATATTGAGCCCTTTTTTCATTATAAACAGTGGGCACCTTTTTCTGTTTCATATTTATTAATTGGGGGTGCCTCACAAGTCCAACTCTTTTGTTTTTGCAATGAGCCAATTGATTGGCCCATGACAAAAAAAAAGTTTGAAACTGTGGAGGCTCCCCAAAATAGAAGATTCTATGAAAAGATGGAGTGTCTCCCCCTTTGGCCCACCTATATAGGTGAGAAGTGGAGGACTTTGGACAAAACATATGGGATTAAAGCAAGGTGCTATTGGGAACACCCTTGGGAAACACATTGGGAACCTAGGGAACATATTAGGAACCTGATGGGAACCCATTGGGAACTTGAAAGGAACATGTTGGGAACAAAGGAAAAATGAAAAAATCCTCCCCCCATCCCCCAACCCCAAACTTTTTTTAAAAAAAAAACAAGGCACTTTGAATGCATGCTGAGCCTTCCCATTGGCTACATGAAATTTCTATGTTCCAAAACTATTTGTCACCAGTTTTGGCCTGGGCTAATAACCCCATTATAAACCAAGGATACTTATTCACTTCGGGTAGTGTAAGTGTACATAAAAATATATATACATTTTAAGTGTAAGTGTCAAATCACAAAAGAAACACATGCACTTATATGGTTTTACACATCATATAAAACATTATAAACAAATGAACACAACACACAATAACATGCATAATATTATAATTCTTCTTTTTTCCTCTCTCTTTTCAAGGTTCAAAACAACAATTGTGGAAGTAGAGTTCATTGAAAAAAGAAAGAATGATTAGAAAAAAGGGAAAAGACAAAAATGCTTGAATGATAGATTGAGGAAAAAATAAATTGATATATAAAAGAGAATAAACCGTCAAGTATGGAGGAATAATATTTTCAAGGGAAAAATCAATAAAAAAATAAAAATCAAATTTCACACTACACATAAAAACTAACAATAGACCAAACACCTCCAATTCTCCAATGCATTTCCCACCATCACCAACAAACATATGAAACATATAAAACACAACAAGCAAACCTAATTATTCCAAAGAAAAAAAACATTTTAAATTTCTTTCCTTAACACCTTCATTAATCATGTTCACATCAACTTGAACTTAAAGTGAATTGCTAAAAATTAAAGCACTTTCTATCACTTCATCCACCTTCAATCCAATACTTCTTTTAAGTTACACCCACTTTTGAATGCCTCTTTCTAGTGTAACAATGTATTTCTCTTTCAACAATCGTTGCATAGAAAATAGCACAATCTCCAATAAGACTTGACACCTTAAAACCATAAAAATTATCACTTTATGTGTAATGCATTTACACCACCAAAAAAATTAAAATGTGAACTTGTAGCCTAAGGGGCCTAAAATTATGAAAGTTAATATTTAATTAAATTATTTTTTAACACATAGGTAGACTACCTAACCATATTACAACATAACATTTACAATAATTTGCACTCACATAATTTTCAAACATGAAACTTTACATTTTTTTAGGATAAAATCACTTACATGTTTAAAGTTGAATATTTATGTGAAAACTACACCCTAAAATGGAATTCATCACACATGCTTAATTTTTTTCTTTTAAAATGACCATTTGCCAAAAACCATAAGATTTTCACAATGACATCAATAATAATCTTCACATTATGTTTATTTTTTTAAAACTTTCTTTTCACATATGATATTTTTATGACTTTTCATAACAATTAACAATATCAAACTATTGATTACAAATTATCACCCTAAAGCTCCAATCACTACCTTTTATATATGTGAAAAAACGAAGTGAATGAATAATTAATCACATTCATTTACAAATATTTCTCATTTATCATCTTTTTATGTCAAATCAATCATCACATGCCATTGATAAATTTTTATTTTTTTATGAATAAATCTTACATTAATTGAAGTTTAAAATTTGATCAAATCTATATATTTGATCTCTCATTATTATTAATCTAAAATAGTTATTTAAATTATTCATAAATCAAACCTTATACCCTAATCAAAAAATTCTAATTGTAAGACTCACAAAACTCATTATTTTATTCCCTATGTTTATCAATATTATTACCCAAAGTCATTATAATATTATTTACAATTACAACTCCTAATAATTATTTTTATGTTATAATTCACATAGCCAAGACTCCCTTCCTGGGCTATAGTTGCAATTGTTGTCAATGTGTGACCACAGTGCAGTCCTAGACCATGCTCTCTTTTCTCACAGATCATGTTCACAACTCTCTATCCAGGGCCAGGTTGTGGTGATGCAATTGGTCATTATAGCAACTGTTGTAACACACCTCCCTCCTAAGCCTCTCTTCTTTCTCTCTGCTTCCCCACTCCCCCCAACAACCACTGCAAATGAACACCCTCCCAACCTAACCCGCCCACTTCCCGCACTAACCCCCTTAACCAAACCAACGCACTTTTGTAATATAGATTCAACTGTCAAAGAAAATATCATCACAAAGAAACTTGTCCCGTCCAGTGTGAAATCAAACAACATAAAACAAAACCTCCTCCCAAAAAAGTTTATGCGAGAGTCCCTGTCCCCTGCAACGGCAGGGCCTAACAGACAAGGAGTGCCACAGGACTTCCTAAGCTGGAATTCCATGATCTTACGCTAGAATTCCTACTACAATGGCTTCTTACATTGTCTCCTTACTAAAACCTCCCCTTGGGCCTCATGAGCAGGCAATTTCACCAGGTGAGGTGAGATACCTTAAATTAACAATAGGGTAGTTCCTCGAGTTTATTACAAAGCCAAGAAAGGCCATGGGTCTGCTGTGGTTTTTGATAACCACCCATCATTGATTTTGTTCCTCACCATGTTCCTTATAAATGTTCCTAATTGTGTTCCCAATTTATTCTCCATGTTTTTATTAGTTTTATCCCATATGCTCTGTCACATGTTTTTTTAAGGTTATGCTTATACTTTCCATGTGTTCCCTTTTCATATTCCTTAAATCTATTCCATGAATGTTCCTTATTTGATAATTTCTTATAGTTCTCATGCAACTTCCATGTTGTTCCCAATAGCTCCCAATTTTTTTGTCCCATGGTCTTTTCCCGAATTCCTACTCTTTTAACTTAGATGGGCTAACGGATAGAATATAAATCTATTTTTTAATTTTGGGATGGTGTAAAGGATGGAAACTTTTGTGTGGGTGTCTAAAGTTGTGAAACATTAAGTTGTGATGGCTTAATCCAAAGGCCCATATGGAAATAAAAGTTTGAATGCAAGAAAACATTGATTTTTGGTGGCTAAAAATAGCCAATAGGCTATGATAAAATGCATAAGCTAAAAGTAGTAAGGAAAATAGGTGGGGGTAAATATCGGCATGATTTGTTTACTTTTCATGCCATGGCAGCCATAGACAATAATAATGATGGTCTAATTTACACATCAAAATTACATAATCCAAATAGATTGACCACTTTGCTCATTTTTCATTAGAGGGCTAAGGGTTCCATCATGAAGTGTACATCTAATTTCACTCTCATTGTTGGAATGAAATTGCATTTTCTTTTGTTTTTTGTTTGTGATTTGCAAGATCTTTACTCCTACAAAGTTCTAGGTGATTGGAAGAGGATTGTACCTATCTTTTGTACTTCCTTCTCTATGAAATACTCATCCATATTCCCCAGTGTTCCATTAGCCCAAGTGAAAAATAATGACAAATAGTTTTAGAAATAAGAATTGCATCCAACAAATGAGAAGCCTCAATATAGGCAAAGGAGGTCCCATTTTTTTCCTTTGGGGGTGGGGGAAGGACCTTCTTTTCTTCCCAATGTGTTCCCATCAAGTTTCCAAGGGGTTCTTTGAGTTCTCAATGTGTTCCCCAATATGTTCCCAACAGTACCACATTGTTGTCCCACGTGTTGCCCAAAGTTCTCCCCTTTCTCACCTATATAGTTGGGCCAATGGGGAGGCACTCCCTCCTTCAATAGAAACTTTTATTTGAGGGAGGTTCCAAAGTTTTTTTTTTTTTGATGAGCCAATCAAAATGACTTGTTGTGACCAAAATAAAATAAAATGGGGAGCACCACCCCTTTAATGAATTGAAACATCAATTAAGTAGGGTGTTCTTAGGAAGGGCTAGGTATTAGTCCAGGCCAAAAGCAGCCAATTTTAGGAATAGAATTTCCATCCAACCAATGTGAAGTAGCGTCATGGTGTGAAGGGGGCATCCCTTTTTTTCTTATGGGTGGGGGGGAAGGAGGGGGTTTTTTTTTCAAGTTGTGTTTGTTGTGGAGAGTGGACTCTCCACTGTTCACTTTCCACTTGGACAATGGGCATTCGACTTTCCATGCAAGTTGTTTTTTGGGTTGGGTGGGGGAGAGAAGCAAAGAGTTTCCAAGTTCTTAACATGTTCCCCCAAAAGTTCCCAATACTACCTCACTTTTATCCCATATGCTTTGGCAGATGTTCTCCTCCTTTCACCTATATAGATGGGCCAAACGGGAAGAACTCCGTATTTCATTTTAGTAGCTTCTATTTTGGGGAGCCGCCAGTGGGTTTTTTCTTTTTTGGGGATGGATCAATCTAATTGGCTCATCACAAAAAAGAAAAATTGAACTTTGGTGGCACCTCATCTACTGAGAGACATGAATAGAAGAGGTGGTATATACTACCTTATGAGAATGTGTTACTTCTAGTTGTCATTGGAAAATATCTTGGACTAACATTAGGCCAAATCCTAGGTTTGTGTGTTTACAAAAATGTAGCAAATTGATAATTGATAATAATAATAATGATAATAATAATTTAATAAATAAATTTGAACTTCAATCCAAGTTTTAGGCTATATGTTGTTGACAATATTGAAATTTATGGGACAAAAAAACATTTTTGCAATAATTTTTTGCCCAATTCATATTTAATTTGTTTTTTTAAGTCATTATTTTTTGTTTTGGTGCAATAACCATTGCCACATGTCATTAAAAAAAAAGTCATTTTAGTTTTTTAAGAAAATTTTAATCATTCATTTGTGAAAAAGAAAATTCAAAGTTTGCCAAAATTACTCTCATTTTTTTAATACCAAGAACCTTCCATAGAAATTTCAAAAGTCTAGGAAAAATGATACGACACAACTATTTAAGCCCTAAACATCAAAATGGATCATTTTGATCCATTGAATTCAAAGTTTGCTAGAAATATTCACATTTTTATTTTTAAATATCATCTATAGAAATCTCAAAAAAAAAATTTAAATGTTACAACATAACACTTAAACCTTACACATCAAAATTGACCATTTTGGTCCACTATCCCACTATATCTCTTATCTACAATTTCCTAGGTTAAAACCTAACACACCTATGTTATAGGGGATATGTCATACCTTTTGAATTTCCCCTTTTCCATTTGTGCTTTTCAACCTACATGGAAGGTTTTTTTGAACTTGGGCAACATCTAACAACTCCAATTCCCAATTTTTACTATTGCATGTATTATAATGAATGGAATGTTTGAAGGGGCTAAACTTATACAAGATGATTAAAAATTGTCACAAAGATTGTCATTTAAAGATGCCCATTGGATGTGCATCTTTGACCATTAATTTTTCTCTCATCTCAAGTTGAAATGGTATGGTTTTTTTTCACAAACCTCCTATGGATGCCTTCTATTTACCTTATAAATTTTACCATCAATAAACATGATAGCTTGATCAAAATTTTCAAAAATGTGAAAATTTTAAAGATGTTGATAATTAGTATAATTGCATTTTCAATGGTGCAAATTGTCAAAAAGAAGAGAAAAGGGTGTTTCCATGGTGTAGACAAAAGGGAGTCACATTGTTACAATTTTCATTGCAACATGTTTTTAAAGTGGTTTTTTAAGTAATTGGAGAAGATTTTGTGCTAGAAATGTGGAATTAAAAATGAATCACATTATAAACTCTCATTATGTTATGATATTGGTGCACATTTGAACAATTCAATGGTTGATTAGAATACATTTTTTAACTTGTGAGAACTTGTCACAAAGATTGTAATTTAACAAAAGGACTAAAAAATACAAGTTTTAAAAAGAATTTGTCCATAAGTTTTGCACATACAAAAAGACAACCATAGTGAATAATATTTTTCATGAAAACATTAAGTTTGTCTTAAAATAATGATGTTCATATTAGATGATAAATAAAAGTTCAATAATACATTATGTTGTGATAATGTTGATGATTATGATATTTTGAAGTTGTAAAATGTTCCCCCATAAAGATGTAGTTGAATAAATTATTGTTTAATCACTCTAAAAAGATAAAATAAAAATTTTAAATTAATGAAAAAAGAATTTGTTAATTAAACAAAGTTTATATATATAATTAAATTATTGGTGTACAATTACATAAAGGAAAACATATGAATTATTTGCATATTTATGGAATATATAATTTGTCCTGTTTTTAAAGCCCCAATTAACCATATGTCATTTTTAAAAGAATTCAAAATGAGTGAAATTTTATGTGTTACTACTTTTGATATTATATATACTTTGAATTTTGATACAAGTGTGTACACCATACCATGGAAACACCTAGAGAAACAAATATGAGAAAATTAAGAGACTTGACAAACAAAAAATTCAACAATAAACAAAAATTAGATAGTTTTATTGCTTAAATAAAACTTAATGCAAGTTAAACATGAGATGAATTAAAAGTACAAAAGCCATAACTTGCGTTAGCGAGATTGAAGGGTGGTGCTTTATTGACCTCTTCTTATATTATCAAATGAAAGTTTTTAAAAATTCATCAACCTTCTACAAAGTTCCACCAACTAAACATTTTATAAGTTTATATTAAACAACATTTTAAAATTTTATGTCAATCAAACTTTCACTAACCATGTCTTTTAGAAGCTTACACTCACCATGACTTTTAATCTTCCAATGACTTTTTAATTAAAAAATTCGATAATTTTTTACAAGTTTTACAACTTCTAAAACATTTTAAGCCCATTCTTCAAAGATGTTTTTTTTAATTTCAAAGCATATGTTTTCAAGGATCTTTTTGATTATTTTTAGAAACTTCAATCAACATATTTTTCAAGAATCTTTCTAAAAACTTCTAAAAAATTCCAAACATATTTTCTAAGGATCTCTTTGAAAACTTCTAAAAACTTGCAAACATATTCTTTCAAAGATTTTTCTTAACACTTTTAGACGTTTCCAACTAAGTTAGATCCTATAGAAATCCTCCTCAAGGAAATATTAAATTTATAAGAGGTGAAACCCCAAATCTTTCCTATGAACCCTCCAAGTGTGATGGTGACTTAAATTATCAAAGTCCAAATGTTGTGTAAATTGTGTGACCGGGAGTAGTGACCCTATATTTGAAGGTCACATCTTACTCCACATGAAGTAGACAATGAAGGACCTTAAGATGTCCAAGGGTTAGTGTTTGAATGTGTAGGTGTTGTGAGAGGCCAAGGTGAAGGTTTTCTTTGTTTGAAAGAATATGTTGTTGAAAAGGGCTTTAGAACCAAATGTTGGGTTGCATGGGTGGTGAATTGTTTTGGTCCCAAACCATGCAAATTGCACATCAAGGCATTTGATGAGCGATTGGGGGAGGGGGGTGGGGGGGTGTGTGTTAATAGTTGTTGGTTATAGACCAACTTTGGAACAAGTTGCATCAAGTCATATCTTGGCCAGCCAAAAGCCAACCAAGAGGCCCTAATTGAGTGCCAAACATATAAATGTTACTACCTTTCACAAATGCAAACTAAGCCAAATTCTACCAAGTAAGGTTTGAAGATGGTTTTTCCTCACACCAAACTCAAGGATAAATTAAACAAGGTGTGAGTCCGCCAGTTCAATTTCATGCAAAGTTGAAACCTTTTCTTTGATGTGTAGCCAAGGAATGGTGCAGATTCAAGTTTGTTGTCCCTCAACCATGTCCATTCATTGAAATTCAAAGTGACTCGATTAATGAAATTGCATTGTGGAACCAAAATTGGGTCTTAAACATATTAATAGGGATAAGTTTTTAAACATCTTAATGACATTTGTGTTCTTGGGAAGGGACCAAAACCATATTAAGGTGAACAAAGCTTAAATGAACAAACTAGAAACAAGCTCAAGTTAGGGGGAGCAGGGGCAAATTTGAATTCCACTATTTCAATGAAGTGGGAATGAATATTGTTTATTTTATAAACCCATTTCAATGATGTGAATGAAGGAACTAATTTCAAGTTGACCCAATCACCAACTTGGTGAATCATTGGAGTAACTCCCCAATCCCATGATAACATGGCTATCTAGCGGTTCCAGAGGTTCAAGGTTGGTTTTCACTAAATGTGAATGCCAATTCAATGACATGTTTATATGACCCCATAAATATGTCCCATATATTGTTAATTGTGTGACAACTTGCTAAGGTGATGTTGAGTAAGCCTTGGTGAAATCCATTTTATATGGTGTGCTTACCTAATTAATGATCACCATATTGCCAAATAGTGGTTAATTCATAGTTTCTTCATATGTTGCAAGTTCCTTTTTGATCAAATTGTCTTTAATTTCGATCTAAGCATACATAATCGAACCCCATGAATTGAATTTACAATAAGGTAATCTTTTGAGTGGTGAATATCCAAACTAGGTTGGGAAGTCATTGTTTCGAATGTCTTCCTTTTGGCTAAATGCAATTTTCCATGAAACAAAACTTTTCCAAATTTTCAATCTTGGTATTAATCCCCTTACTAAAAGTCGAGCGAAAAGGGCTTGGGCTTCAAATTTCAAGTCAATCACCCCCATTCCACTTAAAATTATGGGCAATGTGGCAATGTTCCATAAGGTTTTAACTTTTGATCTTGTTTCCTTCCCACCCCATATCAAGTTACAAACTATATTTTTAATTTGGGTGCTCCTGGTGATTTGGCTCCAACAAGCTACAATACACCAATTGGATGTTAATACAAGGTCTAGCTCATCACCAAGACCCTCCTCCCTATTATAGATAGTTTGTTGTCGGCCCAAATGATGAACTTGGCTTTGAAGGTGTGAAATATCTTGTCAAAATCAACTTTGTATGGAAGTTTAAAACTTACCAATAATCCTAAGTACATAAATCCCAAGCTAGTTGTGATTGACATAAAATCATTTGTTTCACCTTAGTCTATGGTTTTTACATTTTTGGATACCCAAATTGTAACTTATTTACCCTAATTGATTTAAGCCCAAATGGCCTTGCAAAATAGTTGGAGCACATTTCTTACCACCTCCAAATTCTCTCCCCCCCCCCCACCTTTCCCACCTTTCAAAATAGAAAGTGGTGTTGTTTGTAAAAGATTGATTATATGTGACAATGCCACTTGGGAGGGAAAGTCCTCTAATGGTGTATTTCAAGTTATCCAACACATAGCCCAACACATCTACCACTAGGATGAACAAGTGCAATGACAAGGGGCATCCTTGTCTCATTGACTAGGAAAATCCAAAGGATGGGCCTTATTTCCCATATGCATTCAACTTCATTAAAAAAGTGGTGGCACAATAGGATACCCATTTTATCCAAGTGGAAATGAAACCCTAGGGTTTTGAGGGCATAAAATTAAAAAACTCTAGTCAATCCAATTGAGTGCCTTTTCAAAGATTTTGCATGCTTGGACTTCAAACAAGCATTCAATTGGGTTGGCAAGATCTTACCCATTTTCCTTTGCCCGTTCCATTGCTTCTTGGGTAAGGAATAGGTTGACAATGATGTTTCTACCTTCTATGAACCTTGTTTGGTTTGGTTGGATAATGGTGCATAAGAACTCTTGAAGGCATTGGGTGAAAATGTTGGCCATTATTATATGCACCCCACACCTAGGAAGGTGATCAACCTCTAATTGCCAATCTTTAACTTACCCTTGGATTTGGGAATCAAAATGATAAGCCCATTTCCTATTACCTCTAACATTAATTCTTTTTCTAAGATGGTTGGAGGATTTCTAGGATGTGAAAGCTATTTGGTCCATTGTGTTTTGGAAGACTTTGTCAAAATTCCATAAGAATTAAAATGTTTTTCCCTTGGGAGGGATGTGATGGCATTGGTAAGCTCCTACAAGGTGATGGGTTTGAGTAAGTCTATATACATGCACAAGACTACTTTGAATGGGACATTCAACCAATATTCCACCCGAGCTACCGTCATTTCATCAAACAAGTGCATCCAATTTATATTGGAGGGCCTCCTAGAAGCTGTTTATGTATATCGATAATTTTTTTTGGGAGAATTTTTTTTCGTTGACCATAAGACTTTGGATCATGGTCCACTTAGGTTGGCTCTTATGGAACTAAAAAAAAGTTCAAGACCATGTATCCCCAAATTGTTGTCGATTAGAATCAATCATGGTGATTTGCACCTTTAATTCCTTTTGCATTTGTTTTGAAAATGAGTTTGGGTTGAGGAGAGAATCTATCACAACTACTCATTTTGCAAGTCTAGTTGCAAATGAGTTTCCACCAATGTTACTTTCCATGAAAGGCATCAAAATTGTTCCCTTTTATTCTTGCTCTTTGTTTTGGCCACCTTATTGTTGGAGTTTTGGACTTATGCAAGGTTCAAAATAACCTAGTCCATCAATCTAAAATGTCCTTGAGTTGACCACAAGTCTTTCCAAACTTGGATTAAGCAACATTTGCAATTTAAGTTCATTAAGATGGAGAGATTGAAGAAGGGGTTGGGGGGGGCGGCGATATATAATAGTTTTGACAAATCTAAAAAACCACTAGAGAATAGTAAAAAATGTTTTTTAGCAAGGTAGTTAGGTCAAGGTGTCCCTCTTTCTTATCAAATTCATCAAAGATGTAAAAGCAATATGATTTTGATATGGTCAAGTTGGTGTCACTTCTCCTATTGTCAATGTGAAACTCTTGGTGAAGAGTTTTCTAAATGAGTCTAGATTCCACAAGTCCATAACTTTCCACTTTAACATGTGGTTGTGCCAAGCAACTTATTCTACATTGTTCATGTCATGATGGGCTCAAAAGGAATAGCTTGTGACTTGTTCATGCATGTTGAAATCAATGTCAAAAACTCAATGGTTTGTGGTGACTTCCAATTTTATTAGTGCTTTCCAAAGGTGCATCTATTTGGTGGAGGTTTGGGCCACACATATGTTGAAAATGGTAGTGAACTCCTCAAGCAGAATTGAAACATAACATATTATACACACCCCTCCACCAATGACAATGATGAGAGGGGCAAAGCCAATGAGGTTGTTAATGCAATGGGCCTCATAGGATAAGTGCATTATGTTGTGTGAAGTTCATGTGCTACTAGGAGATTTTGGGGCAAGTTGCTTGTTGGTTTAATCGCCTCAACAAATTACTACAAATCAAATTTTTTACACTACTTTTTCTTTGACAAATTATAATCATATCTTTTGTCATATCAAACACTATACAACAATGGATCAATCAAAACATACTAGTCATTTAGGCCAAAAACTTGATTGAATGTTTACTAGCATCTATTTTGATTAATTTGTTGACAATGTGTAGGTGTCCATTTTGACAAAGATGATTGAAACTACTAGGTAACATCGCAATATTAATTTATTTTTAAAATTTTAATAATGACAATATCTTGTATCAAGTTTTTGGATTGAAATATCGATGAGTCAAAAATGTAGTCATGTTCATGCTCAACTTGTGACTCCAATGCCCAATTTTATTTTTTGGGCTGACTATTGAAAGTTGGTGAACCCATGACATAACATCATGATAATATCATGTTCACAACTTGTTCAAAATAAAATTTTAACCTTTAACTTTTTGGCTAGAACCCAAGGTTGCTATTTGACCATCACATCACATGGTGACAAAAATTGGTATCACAAAATATATAAACACATTTTTTGGGAATATGGCACATTATAAACTTATTACATAATTAATTAATTTTATACTAAAATTGATTACACATCTACATAAGTAATATCATTATTTAATTTATTTCATAATTTCATTTCATAATTACATTGAAACTTACAATTCATTTTATTTTTAAATGTAAAATGTACCAAAATAATTTTAAATACATCTAAATTCTATAAATTAAAAAAAAAATTACATCAATGTTTACATCTTGAGTTGGGAAAAAATCCAAGAATAATAATTTTATTAAAATTTAGTTTTAAGAATCAATGAAATAAATTTCACTCTTGAAATTATATAATTGAAATTGACATGTCTTTAATTTTTAAATATAATATAATATTTATTATTTCTAATTTAAAGGCATTGCATTAGTTCAAGTTTCACATGGATATTTAATTATGTTCTATTTTGTAATTATTTAAAATGTAACATTTTAGTTTGAACTTCCATGTTCTCACATATCATTTTGTTATATTTTAGTTGGTGTCCCCTATTTTTGTTTTTATATGAAGCATTATAAACAACAAATGAATTCTATAATTTATTTTCTTGTCATATTCCACATCAAAAAAATTACAACTATCATATATTTTGACATATTTGATTTGCTTAGAATATCATTTGAAATTACTTGCGTTAGATACACTTACTTGTTTGTTTATTAAAAGTAAATTTAATAATTATTATGGACAAGTGTGGTTAACTCCATAATCATTGTAGTCAAAATGTAAGGAGCATAAAAGCCATGTTTTTAAAGTAGTGACAAGTGCCTTATTAAGATGAGGTTGGAGTGTGAGTTTGGTGAGGCACTATTGGGTATACCCTTATGGTTTTAAGGGTTCTTCCCTTGGCCCTCATTATGTCCTCGAGCTACAAAACTTGGGTTAATGGCATGGTGAAGACCCTAAGGATAATAGCAGAAAAGTTCTTCCTAAGGCCCTCACTATGTTCTCAAGATGCAAACCTTGGGTTAATGGCCCAGTGATGGCCTCAGGAAGAAACTTTCCCCTCTTTTTGTTTTGAATTGTTCTTGGGATTGAAGGATTCATTGGAAAAGTGCCCTTGGGGTTTGAAGGAAACTTGGTTTTATTCCCCCTTCTTTTTGCCATGAGTTAGAAGGAGTATACATTAGACCCCCTTGAAGGACAACAAGAGCACCTTCATTAGTTTCCCTTACAGTTATTCATCACCTCCAAAATTCAGTCTTAATTATTCCCCCTCGCCACCCCTTCTAGTGGAAAACTGAAAAATATAAATGGAGAGACTATTTTAGTTCATCACCTGGACCAATCATTATCATTGGCCAATCAAAAGCACATTATGTCCAGGAATATCCCTCCTTCAAAACAAGACAGGACTTATGCTTAATAGTGGGAGAGAAGTTCTGCCTACTTATAAGTGTAAGGTCCTGCCCATTCTTAAAGAGTTCTGGATAGGAATCCTCCCCCATGTTCCACCTCTCCATCTACAAACGTTTAATTTCATGATAGCATTTGCCTCATTCTTTACAATAGATAAAGCCTTATGGTGGTGGACATTCCCAAAATGTGGGGCCAGACTTGGCAATTGCCTTGTCCGAGGCCCCTTATTTTGGGAATGTCCCCCACATAGGGCTTTACCCTACATAGAATTTTCCTTCCATAACCAGCCCTAAGGATAACCTTGGCACTTTGATTGGTTATCATGTCACAAGTTACAAGCCATAACCTTCTACTAGCATTTCATTAGCAACCTACTTGTTAGTGCAAGGTCCCACTCGACTTGCATTTCGTTAGCAGCCTATCTGTTAGCACAACCTGTTAGCGCATGCACAACCACGGCCAGAGTGAATTAACAGCCACCAATGCACCAGTTGGCCGTTCTGTCCACTGGATGGGTTGCATTTTTTCATTTGGCGCCGGATGGGGTTCATGACAGTCCATTTCTTTTTGCTGTTGACCATTGTACTTTTTTTTTTTG
>Ga0209611_10001086_pt1 | contig 45016 bp, 38 predicted proteins | sample S1TSphgellanicum_3_FD_187693 | JGI IMG/M metagenome (GOLD analysis project Ga0209611, IMG submission 187693) | Host-associated microbial communities from peat moss isolated from Minnesota, USA - S1T2_Fc - Sphagnum magellanicum MG (SPAdes) (version 2) | ecosystem: Host-associated > Plants > Peat...
TGTCTTCCTTGCTGCAAATGCTGCCGAGGTGGTGCCTGATTTCCAATTGACAGGCAGTTACCTTCAAAGAAATCTTATGTTGTTGTGTAGAGGACGAACACTTGCACAGGTACATCCAATCTTGACTCCTAATTTTGACAGTTGTTGTATGGTAGTATTACTTACCACACCCCACTGTAGGGAAGCTGATGAATTCATTGGGTAGTCATGGCATCTCATCACTGGTATGCATGATGAAGGTGGTGATGGTCTGACACTTTTGTGAGCAAGTAACTCCTCACAAGGTCATGACTGGATTCATTGTACTGTTACCTGGAAAGTGTTCTGAGCTTTCTCTGCAATATCATAGATGTGTGCAGTTTCCACTTATGTGAAAAGTAGTTTGATGTATGGACAAGGAGGTGCTAGTGCACACACCAGTAATACTAAGAACCATAGCAGACAAATGGCAGTGAGAAATGTATTAATGTGACTTTTGTGGTTGATGCTACAGATGACACGCCGCTTCACATTTCAGAACCGAATATTTGGGAATGACGCTTTTGGCATAACTGTGGCACCAGGTGTTGATCATGCATTTGTGCTTGCTCTTATAGTGATTGTGGATTCTGTGTATTTGCAAAAGGATAAGTCTACTACTACCACTGAAGAGTAGACGTTGCATGTCATTTCTCTTCACTGTCCATGAAACATCTTTCCTTTTTCTTTCAGGCAAAGTTTGACACTTTCAATGTGTTGCAACCAACCATTTTGGTTTATTGTTCTAATGGTTGCATTAAATGGTTGCCCAAGCCTTCCTCTGAAGACTCAGTTGCTTTGGGTTATAGTACCTTTTGAGGATTGGTTTTAGGGTTTAGGGTCCTAATGATCCTATTAACTTTGTGTTGGCTTATTATGCGTCACATTTAGCAAGACTAGTTGTACTAAATTGAAGTCACGACTACTTGAAAGGTGGGCCATTAGTTGTAATTCCTACTGGACTCTTGCTTTGCTATTGTAAATATATTTTGTGTATTGTACTTCAAATTCATAAAGACTACTCAATCATCATTGGCCCCATTGAACATAAGGTCTTTGAAACCATTGCTTATTATGATCAATGCAAATGCAAGAGGAACCAATGAGAGGAGATCATCCTTCCCTTAACTTTGATGCCTTTTCTACACATCAACTGCTCCTCTTATTGCTTATGTTAGAAAGGTGTAATGTGGGGGTAAAGTGTTCCTCTCCAAGAAATCAGTGTTCATAAAAAAAACAACCTCCCTTTGATCATTTTTTGGATCAACACTAATCTCATTGACAAATGTTCCAAGGCAACCATGTGTACACCTAGCATCAATGCTGAAATTCAGTTACGCAATTAGTGCTAATCTCCATTGAGATAAGCACAGGTTTGACACCCACTAATTTATGATTTGATTATTACAAAATGTTTTAAACTTGTAACCATTCAATAGTGAAACCTAAGTGTTGACTATTATTTCCATTAACAAGAGTAGAAGATGATATCTACAATACTAGTGTTTTCTCACATCAAATTCGGTCCCTAGCAGACTAGTTTGTTGGCTTGCATAGGGTTAAGAAACTTCACATCATTGTAGGATTCAGGATAACATTTTAGCTTTTGACAGTACCATCAATAAAACCCTTACTCCCAACATGTGCACACTACTAGGATGTGTTCGTGTAATTGAATGAAGGAGCCGACAACCAAGCCTTAACCCTAACAACCTTTTTACCTTGCAAAATTATTCAAACTAAGTAGGCATTTTGACTCCATGGTGCAAGGTAGCTTGCAAGAGTAAAAAACCTTGGTTAAGTAATACCCAAGGCTCCCGTCCAAAGATTGCTCAAGCAAAGTAATACTAACAATTTAATTTAACCAAAAATTAATAACCTAATCATGCCTATGCTAAATGGAACCAGGGGCTAACAATTGTTGATACCTATTAGACCTCAACATCACCACAATTGAAACATTTGCATCTAACTAGAATCCAACTATATACTTACCCATAGTTGATCCGTGGAAGAGTTGGTCTGTTGTTCATTGTGGGCTTGTTGTTTCTCTTAATTGGTTGTGGGGTGCATCCCTAAGGTCTGTTTTAAAAGAAATTATTGGCCAATCGTAATTTTTTTTAAAAAATCTGAAACTTTGGACACAGCCTCAAATAGAAGTTTGCTATCTCAAAATAACATTATAGGAGTTCTTCCCTTTGGCCCAGCCATATAGGTTATGAGAGTTCAATTTTGGGCAAAGGTTCTGGGATAAAATGTGATACTATTGGGAACATCTTGAGGAACACATTGGAAATTTGGGGAACATATTATGAACACACTGGGAACATGATGGGAACATATTGGAACCTTGATGTGAACAAATTAAGAACTAGATGGGAACTTGGTTGGAACACAAAAGGAACATTAATATTAATAAAATCAAAAACCTCTGGCCTCACCCTTCCCCTCACCCAGTCCCCTCCTCCTCCCAAAGGAAAAACAAATTTTGCCTTGTGAGTGCATGATGCTGCATCATGTCATTGATTGAGTAGAATTTCTATTCATAATTATGTTTGCCATACATTTTTGCCTGGACTAACAACCCGTCTTTGATTGCATGGGTACCTCTTGAACAACCATCACATGTAGCATTCTGGTGACAACTTTCATTCTTTCAGAACATAAGAATTCTCCAAAGCTCTAGTTTGTTGTCCAAATTTAAAAGACCTTATTTCCTTCATCTTCTTATTGATGTTGCCTAGATAATAAAGTTTTCAAGTATCTAGTGTTTCCATGTAAACTCTGTGATTTGAATTTGAAGTTGGCTCACAAGTTTTTGAATGGCACTTGTCCTAATCTATACATCCAATTGGATACATTTTAGAAAATCTGGTTTGAACCAATTTTGGCCAATTCTTGGTTTTAAGAAGAATCATAGATGATTTAAAATTCTAGACTTTTTTATAAAATGGAAAACACTAGCCTGGTTTTGGGTTTAAAGAATATTCTTAAAAATTAAAACCCATCAATTTTGAAGCTGGGTCCAAAGCCAGTTCCAGTTTTTAGATTTATAAGAAAAAAACTTTGAAGCTGCAATTAGACATGTAGAATACTCAGAAAGGGTCTGAACATTTCCATGCTGCTATCTGGCAGAATATGCATGCTTTACTTTTAGAAGCTTCTGATGTGATCATGTTGGACTGGGTGGGAATAGCTTCTTTGGGTTGGGTTGGCCAACAAACTGTAGTATCTGGTAAGCTTTATTTTATGCTATCACTTGCTGATGGATCTCATGAATTGCTGCTCACCTTGTGAGTGTGTCATTTGTTTTCTTCAACTTGCTCGGGAACTCAGTAGGAGCCTATCTGAGTTTACAGGGTTTAGTGCCATCCATACCATCTTGTCCAATTATACTGGGCCACAACCATTTTGCTGAGCCAAACCGACATGTTTTCAACACTGATGGAGTTGCTCTTACACGAATCCCAAACATTGAGTTCAATAACTTTTCAAGTGTGATTTTCAATTTTTAAATTACATGCATTCAACAAGCTAGGAAGGTAAGACTCTATACTAATAATTGGAACTGGTTATAGGGGATTTTTGGGAATTTTTTGTATGGTCGTTCATGGATCATTCCAGAAACAATTTCACAAATATTTATCTCATTTTAAAAGCTTAATTATTTCATTTTTAAAAATAACTTTTTCCTTTTCCTGTTAGCTTTCTTAATAACTATTTCTCACCTATTTTAATAACTACCTCATTCTATTTCATTATCCACCAACATGGATATGAAAAATAAAATTAACATGTGTCTTTTCATGTCCATGAAATATATATTAATTTAAATTAAATTTGATAATAACATAAATAATGATGAGTTATTAAAAACCATATATGAAAATATAAGGAAAAAAAAAGAAGTTGATCATCACTAGTAGTGCGCAACAATGCTGAGCTCAAATTTGAAAGGCAAATATCAAAAGAGATCTATACTTCCTTCAATAATTTGGGAGTAACTTGTCTCTTGTGTATGATGTACAAAGGAATGATAATAATAAACTATTGATAGGATATATTTCTACCTACTATGTCTTAAATTACAATAATTATTCTATTATACAAGGTTGGCCCAAGGTCCTAGATTAATAACTATCTAATTCTTTTCCATTATCCATCAACATGGATATGAAAAGCCAAATGAAAATGTGTTTTTTCATCTCTATGATATGTATATTAATTCATATTAAATTTGAGATTAACATAAATCATGATGAATTATTGGAATCATATGGAAACATAATAAGCGGGGAAAAAAAAATTAGTTGATCATGATCACTTAGTGTTGCAAAGCAATGCAAAGCAAAGCCCAACAAGTAATGATTTATTCTATTATGCAAGGTTGGCCCAAGGTCTTATATTTTAACTTGTGTGGAACCCAACTGTTTGCAACTTTCTTTAGTGTCTCCATTGGGCTTAAAGAAGGGACAATGACAGCACCACGCTTGAATCGTTTTTTCTTGGATTCGATGCACCCTTGTTTATCCAAGTTCTCCAAGACATTCATGGCCATGGCAAATTTCCTCATGTTCCTTGGGACAAATTTCGTCACTTTGGTGCTTTCGAACTTGTTGTTTCATAATTGAAACCATATCAGCTTGTTGAATTGATTGAAGTAGGCTTCAAGCTAGTGAGGATCTATGGATTTGAACTTGGAATAGTAATGGAGTTCGTTGCTTTTCATATTACCGAGTTTCAAAGCGTAATTGCCGTCCATGTCTAGCATGTCACACCAAAATAACTTTTCATGGTTTTCTTTCCTTGTGATGAATTGATTAGGTTTGAAATTGATCTCGCTATTGGCATAAACTTTGACGTTTTTGTCTTTGTAAGGGTTTGCACTTGCTTCCTTAATACAATTGTAATGGTATGAGAAATGGATGTCTGTTTCAAATAGATAATTCAAATGTATGACCTTCCCTTCACACTGCTAGTTGAAACTATAGTCACGATAGAGGTTTGAGAGTATGAATTGCTAGACTATTCTTAGTAACAATTTCTTCCTGGAAAGTTTTGTCTTGTAGAATAAATATGTTTTCACACATCATGGCATTGATGATTCCAAACCATTACTAGAATTCTAGGTTTTTTTTAATGCTCCAAGTTGATTAATTGGTCCATTTTTATCAATGGACATGTCTATTTTGACTAAAGGTTCAAGGCATGTATTTTTTGACCAACCACCTTGATTACGGTGATTTATTTAACCAATGCATATAGTCAAGTTGAACAACCCTAGTCAAAATGACAAATAGGTTTTAATCAAATGAAACATTTAGTCAAATTGAACATAAGAAATTGACATTGATACTCAAAATGACCAATGTTTTTTAATCAAATGGAACATTTTAACTGTCTATTACATACCTACCTCCCACTTATAATTTTACAACCTACCTACTTACCAACCCACCCACCTACCTACTTATATACTACCTACCCACCTACATATTACCTACCTACCTACATATTAATTACGTACCCACCCATTCACCCACTTAGATGTACTACTTACCTACTTGCTTACCAACCCACCCACCCACCCAACTACCATGTCCTACAACATACCTACCTAGTTGATTAACATTTTACAATAAACCTAAGTTTATTTACCTCCAACCTACCTACTTCATATAATTTTCTATGTTACCTACCTACTTATAACCTACCTCCTACCTCCCATCTACCATGGCGCTACAAGTTATCTATCTACTTGTTTAGCATTGTACGACCTACCTAAATTTATGTACCTTCAACCTACCTAGTTATAATTGTATTATATTTATTATCTGCCTACCTCCTAATTCCCACCTCCTTCCCACCCTACAACTTACCTACCTCTTCTACCTACCTATTTACTTACACAACCTCCCATGACATGTACCTTACCTAGTTTAATGAATGGAATTTGAAATGGAAGAATCAAATTTTAACAAGTTTTGAAATTTGTCATCAATTTGTTATTTTCAAAAATATTTTCTTACAACTAATTTGAAAATTTATAAAATGTATTGATTTTATTGATTATATCTTTGAATAAGCTACAAGATTATGCCTTTATTTGCTTAATTTGAATAAAATTTTAAAATTTAAAAAAAATGCCAAAGTTGGGATTTTCAAATTGTTTCATAATCAACAACATAAAAAGAAAATGTTGCACAAGTTTTACCAACAAAGAGTTGTGTGACTTGGTGGCTAATGCATTTGGATGCCTTCATGAGGTGGGTACCTATCAACCTACCATTTGATCACATAACAATGTGTTGACACATGGCACCATATAAATGTTGCCATTTCGTAAATGATTAGTAAAAAAAATAAATTTATTAGTCAAATTTTACTAGTAACATTTAACCATTGGTCAAAAACTTTGGTCAAAAGCACCACCGTATAGTTGGTCAAAAAAACCATCCTAATCATACTAAATTTGTTAAAATCAACTTGTTTTAAAAAACTAAAAAGCTTTTTTGATGCCTATCACTTTGAGGTTTCATTTGACCAGAAAACCTGGTTTGAAAAACATGAAAGTTTTAGTAATGGACCAAACAAAAAAACGATTGTGATTTTGAACTAAAGAGGCACTTCAACTACTTGTTGAGTGACAATCCACATTGAATAACACAAAGCTATAGATGCTACGATGAATGTGTTATCCATGTTTAAGTAAAATGATCTTAGTTGGTGATCTGATTAATACAATGAGTCATTAATTTTGCTGCAATCCAAGTATTGTAAAAACTTGTCAATTCAATATCATCAGATATGGTGCAAATTTCATTGTGGTTTTGAACTGAAAGAAAGTTTCGATTTTTTTCATTTCAAGAGAGTTTGTGACTCAAGTCACGAGGTTGATATCTACAAAGTGAGGGAGTGTTTCTGAGGAGAAAAAAAAAGGTGTAAGAGATAAAGAGATCACATGTAAGAGAGATGTGGGAACTTAGACAAAATGATTATACATGTGTCTATTGAATTATATATATTAGGACTATATATCACTTGGACTTTAAATACATAGAAAATATGTCCTATACCTCCAATACATAGACCAAATGATTATACCTACATCTGTTGAACTCTATATACTAGGTATTACATGACTTGGGCTTCAAATACATATAAAATATGTCCAATACATCCAATACATAAACAAAACAATTATAGCCACATCCATTGAAATGCATATGCTAGGTACATACATTACTTGGGCTTAAAATACTGTATTTTCTGTAGGTGCTCATTTTTTCAATTAAGAAACATTGAGATGATGATGATGAAACCCTGCCAAACTTTATAAAAAGAAAGCACCAGAGAGATGGAGAGAAAAAAGAAACAAAGGGCAAGGACCAAAGTCTAGGCAAGCAAACAGTCCAAAAGAGGCAGGCCACAAGAAGGAAAGGGATCCATTAAGAACCAAACCCTCCGCTAAAAAGTTCATGAAACCAACTGAAATTGCCTCGAGTCTAACAAACTGGAAGGGGGCTGTTCTGGGAATGAAGGTCCTGTGTGGGGGCCCAATATTACCAACAAAAAATAAAGAAAATTTCAAATCAAGTTGATGTTTTGAGGAAGTAGGCTGGAAAATTGGGGGAGGCCTGTGGTTATGAAAGGATTTTATTTAACTGGTGGAAAGCATTAAGAGGTGCTCTAAGATATGTAAAGAACAGACAATGTTTTTTCCTTTGTATTTGGAGGTCCTTTGTTAGGCAGAATATTTGCTAGGCATCATGTGCTATGGAAGACTTCTTATGGTGTGTAAGGTTTGATTTTGTTGTTGATGAAAAAAGAAAAAAAATGGATGAAAACATGTTTACATGAACCAAAAATGTTGACCATTCATTACATCAATAATGGCAGCCCTCTTGCTTTTCCATGTTTTTTTAGTTGTAAAGACCTGGTTGCTTTTTTGTAGTGTATTTTTAGGACGATTATTTATCTCAATTTTTCATTGTACCTTTCGGATTTTGGAAGGTATTTTTTGACTATACCTTTCGAAATTTGAAAGGTACAATTCTTTTATCCATTCTTTTTCATTTAATTTTTTTAAAACATAAATTTATTGGATTCTCATCAATGTTTGTGTTACTCTTTTCTTTCTTTTTTACTAAATGTATCTTCGTCATCATGCAAGGGTACCTCCTCCTTAGATCCGCATTCAGGCAGCTAACTTTAGGTTAAGGACAAATAAATTGACAAAACATATATATTTTTGACAAAAATTTAAAAATAAAATTGTGTGTGAAAATTTCCTATAGCCATAATTTTCTTATATAAGTTTAAGTATTATAGTTAATTGTCAAATTTGACTAAATATTAAAAAGAAAATCATCATAATTTTTCATAAAAAGTTCATATATTTTGATTATTAGTCATATTTGGCTAATAATAAAAGGAAAAAAAATAAAGAGTTAAAATAATCATTAAAACGATAACCTATTTTCTTAGTTTAATCTGCTTTTCGTATAAAGAGAAGAAAAAAAGGCTAAAACAAAACTCAAAAAAATCTTTTAGATGGAAAGAAAAATCAATCAAGTCTTTACATAGGGGAAAGTTTTTTTTTCAATGCCTTTTGGATTTTCGAACCCCACCCCTCAACTTACCAACCTGGGGTGAACATTCAAAATCTGGAAGGTACCAGAAGAAAAACCTTTTCCTATACTGAGCACTTAGGCAGAAAATGTTAAATTGACCAAGGTCTTAAATGTAGCTAACACCAAAAGTATGGGTGTAATTGTTTCCCCTAATTTGCTCTTTGCCCCATGTTTTTTTTCATCTCATGATATCTATACATGTTTAGTGATACCCAAGCACATGTTTCTTTCATAACCTATCATGAGGTTATGAGTGTAAAACATGATAGGTTCCAAGAGAAACATGCACCTGAGTATTAGGAAACATGTCTAGGGATCACAAGATGAAATTTTTTTAAGGCAGAGGGTAGATTGGGAGAAAAAATTGCAAGATTATTTTTGGTATTACATTTAAGACCCTTGATTGATTGAACATTTTTGCACTCAGCCTAACCCCCTTATAGTGAGACCTCAAAACATTGAAGAGCTGAGATGGTTGCCATTATCTTATATTCACCAGATGCGTTGTCCTATTCAGACAATTTCTCTAGGGCTGCCATTTTCCTAAATAGGACAAGCAAACCATGTGCGGCTTTTACTTTTAGTATTGTTAGTTTGACTTGCAACAAACATTGACATTGAAGGGTGTGTGTGGAGTATCATTCAAATGTGGGAACAACTAGTTACACTTTGGAACAAGCCTTGGTTGAACTTGTTACCACCCAACCAACAGAACAAGCATCACCAATGAAGGACACAAGTGCATTATGAATCAACTCTCGAAACGTGTGGAACATGTCATTTTGCTTTGGAACATGCCCTAATTGAACCAATTATCACCCAATGAAATGACAATTTGTTCTATCGAGCTTGTAGCATTCCTAGGTTAAATGGGCTTGTTCCATACTAGAAAGAGGAAAACCTTGGAGTACTTTAAGATAACATGAAATTGCCTCCTACCCAAGTAAACCAACACTCTGTAGATGGAGGTAATGCACCCTAGCAAGGGGTTCCATAGGTTTCTTTGTTTAAAGGCTGTAATCTTTTAATAGATATTGAATCCATTCCTTGGATAGCAAATGTAAGCTTTGAAAAAGAAAAGAGAGAAGTAAATTTACCTTCCCAGATTTAAGTGCTAAATAATGTTTTCCCCAACGGAACAAGCAAGGGTGAACTTTGGCGGTTTTATGTGAACACTCATTCAAAGAGCCAAAAAAGGCCATGTTCCTCTTACCCTTATTGCTAACTAATAAATCTACCTTGAGGCTTCACCATGCCATTTTTGTTGTTCTTCCACCCACATATTGCTCATAAACATGATCAATTGAACAAATTTCAACATTTTGAAGGCACTATACACAATAACAATTAACAAGGATTGATTTGCCCATGTCAAAGCAATTCTTTTATCAACTTTGTTTTCATTCAAACATATATTTCATGGTTATTTTTGTAATTTGGTCATGAGCAAAAGATTTCCATCATTATTTCATTGCCAATCCACAACAACCCAAATTGAAAGCTAAGTTTCACTTCTAGTTCACAATTTAGTTGAGATCCATTTTATCTAATGTACATTTGGTTTGCATTGTGCATCGAGCTTGTGCATGTGATTGGAAATGATCACTAAAGTATGTAAAATGATCAAATGGGGTTCAATGGAGAGCACATTTTATTTGCAACATTTTCTTGTCAATGTACAAAATTTAGTTGAAAAATGGGTGTGAAAAATGATCATCAACATTTTGAAACTTTTTGCACCCTTAAGGTTAAGACCTTGTGAAGCATCATGGCATGAGAGATGAAGGACAATCAAACTCACCCCTCTGAATGAAGTTGCCAATCTTACATAAAATGACTACATTTTGTCAATAAAATCACGATTTTGGCTACATTTTATGCTAAATAATGATGCACGGGAGATAATGGGGCTCTAGTTATGAAGAATAATTTGTTTACATGCCTCCGATACTTTGCTCATGAATGTCTTCACATTGGTGAATCAATTTTCATCTTAGTTGCTGCATCCATGGGTGCAATGATTATTTAATTTTTTATTATATTGAGGTTGGGCAATTGTAACTTGGACAATACTCAATGTTTGCATATATATCCTTCTCTAGGATAGGTGCAAAATCTTTTTTAATAGACTATCATCCATACACTTGTTACATACATGCATATGACTAATGAATTTTTGCAAGAAAAGGTCCTTAATCATGTACCTATCAATTATTTATTTATTTACAACTTTGAGATATAAAAAATTTGGTGACTGTTTGCAAAAAAAAAGTAGCATTATTGGTCGAAATTACATTAGAAAAATAAAATTTTCCCAATTTATTTGTTGAAAAATGGCTACAATTTGACCCCCCAATGGTACCTATGGTTTTAAAGTTTATAAGCTATCACCATACAATGGTCAACACATAGGATCCCATGTGAACTCAAAATTAAACACCTTACATTTAAAAATAATCTTAAGATGGTGCCAACACTAGATTACAATGGTGCAAAGATGCATCTCCCTTTCAAGGAAGGAATGTCCCATATGAGCTAAGGGTAGATGTTCTAAATGCCATTTGCTCAACATAATGTTCTATCAAAGTTTGTGCATGAATAGGTGTAATAGTTAAGAATGGGTTTCAACATGATTGTATTTAATTGCAAACCTTATCTAGTATGATTTTCAGTCATAGGATTTATGGTAACCTATCATAGTAAAGGAAGTATGGATAGTTGTGTTTTCATTGTGGGTAATTAGTATTAAATTCAAGTTGTTTTTTTAAAAACCTCTTACATTCAATGTTATTTTTTGGGGTGAATTTTTGTAATTTGGTGAGTAGAAAAAGAAAGGTGCAAAAGGTGCAAAAGATTTTTTTTATAAAATGGGCTCATGGGAAAAAAATCTATAATCCCCATATTTAAAGAACATTTTTCAAGAAATCGGCAAATTATGGGAAGAATCTTAAATTTTTCTACTTCCCCCTTTGACCTCTAACCAAATTTGGCTAAATCCTATTATGCATGCTAGGCCACCCACCCACTACAAATTATGAAAAAATCAAATCAAATAATGGATTGAAAACAAGAGTTGCTTGTGTTACTTCCAATCATGGGTTTTTTTTTCAAATTCCTTAAGTAGGTCTATTGGCAAGGATCCTTAGCATTAATTAGGATTAAGTAGTTACTATCCTAGGTGAGTTGTAGCATTTTTACAAAAGTGTTGTTACAAGTGACGACCTAGAAAGTGTGTAGGTCTAGAAGTGGTTAATTTAATTATTTTTTATTTCAAAATATGGTGAAAAACCCTGATGACTACAATTTTTCTTTTTTTCATTTTAAAAAGCAAATTTGCCAAGTTGCCAAATTCACCAAAAAAAAAAAAACACTACTTCCAATCTCTTCATATTGATTTTCAAGTTTCAATCATTGTTGTGAAATGTGTAATCATATAACATGATACAAATTTAAATATCACATTATTCATTTGACATCAAATTCTTCCATGATAATATACTAGCGTTTACAAATTTTCAAGCCCTTAGAAATCAACTTGCCAGTTTTAACATAATTTACTTCTACGAGGAATTTTTTAATATATTTCTTAGCATGCAATTAGAAGACAACTTGAAATTACCATAGTTGAATAACAGGTTCATCAAGCCTTTAACAAATAATTATTTGATTTTAAATTTTTCATTTCAACAACTATAATATTCCCAAATATTTCAAAAGATGCTTCATTTTCCTTTACAAAAAAAATTTCTTTGAGAAAACATATTTCTTGAAATTTTTCTTAAAGTCCACTTAATTGACCAAGTTAAAAACTATTGATAATATGTTGGATAGGTGTTTCAATTGTGAATCAATAATTTGATCCTTTGTTTGCAAATTTTAGGGATCATGTAAATAACAAAATACATTTCATGAAACACATGTAACTTATTCATATTAAGTGCATTTTTATTTTTCAACAAGTTTTTCATCTTGTTTTTTAATTTGTTGGCCCATGAATTTACCCAATTGGTTGTAAAATGTCACAACCTTTTTGTTGTTTTTGTATTTATCTATTGCACTTGGATTGGCAGCAATGTCTGATACAGCAGCCATGATGTCAGGATCTTCAAGTCCATTCTTGACATCATCATTCTCGAAAATATCCTTCACCAATTCTTGTGTTGGTTGTAACAAATCTTCACCCGTCACATGTTTGCATGGATTGATGGTTTGAAACAAAACTCCACACAAGCAATTGTTTTGAAAACAAAAATGTGCAAAAAACAACATTTGAAGAAATAGCATGAAGAAATTAAACCTCTAAATTCTTGTTTTATGCGCTCCTTTTCTGGATCTAATTGAGACCCTGCTTCCACAAAATCTGTTGCCATTCAAATAAAACATAAGAAGGTTTATGTACAAACAATTTCATTATTACATATCAAAATTTAAGCATATTTTCAAAGCTTAATACAAGAGTTCATGTTTTGCATTACGGATTCAAATATAAAATAAGATAGAAATCAATTCATATCTAGCAAATTGATTGTAAGTTCCCCCCAACATTTTAATGGGGTTATTGTAGTAATCATACATTTCAGTTTTTGTTGTTTGTCAATGTGAGGAGTAGTAGGCCGTATAATGGGTATATCCTTTGTTTTCTTGGTCTTCTTAGTTTGGAGTGATAGGTTATGCTTTGATTTCACATCAAAAAAGCCTTTTTTCAATGTCAGGGATGGTTTTGGAAGTAGTCCATGTTGAGCTTGTGTTGTGCATAAAGGATTAGATGACACAATAGAAACAAGTGATGTTTTGTCTTCTGTTCGTCGACCACTTTGTTCAAATGCCTTATTGGGTTGTATGTTTTTGTCTTCAATTTCATGCTTTTGGGATGATGCTGGCCAATGTGAATCTATTTGCACAATACATGAAATTTTAACGAACATGTGAACAATGTTTTGTGAAACACAATGTCATAACTTGCATTATGTTTGCTCATGCAAGAGGTTTAAAGAGTTAGCAAAGGAAAAACACAAGTTAAAATGATGCAAACCTTTTGAATGATTGTTAAAATGCAATTTCTCAATCACATGAGATAAATCCTCCAAAGGTGGTGCTTCATGTTCTACAACCATTTTCACCAACCAACCATCTTCCAAACATCAACTCAATTCCATACAATTTGTATATCTTGCAAACATGATGTGAACTCTTTCATATATTTAAGCAATATCACAACTCCATGCTAACTACAACAACAAAAAATTTATTCATATGATACATGTCCTCATGAATATGCCATCCTTGTGAACCTGCCATTGAACTCTTTCTATTTCCCAATTTTAACACAATTATATTCCCAATCCAACTTCAAAGAATGCTAACAAATTGATAAATTCATATGAGCCATACCATATGGAAAACTTCCTTTCCAAATTTGAAATCATTCTCACAATTTCAGATCAACCATAAGAAACATTGACAAACAACAAATTCATTTGACACCCAAATAACTTGCAAACAATGTGTGACAATCATGGAACTTGCAATTTTCTCTCTCTAGCGTCAACCAATACTAAGAAGAAAATGTCCATGTTGATAATGAAGAATAGTACCTTCTATTCTTGCTTCCTTGAAATCCATCAAACTCAAATCCAAGAGAGTTGGAGTTGCAATTTCATATGGCCATTTCCTCTACCCTCCTTCCTTCCCAACACTGAAAGAAATGTTGTGCATTTTGCCAAGCAAAAGAAACTCTAGGTTGAGGTACATCACAATATTGAGCGGATCTTTGAAATGGCATGAAACCCCCCATCAATTCTGAAGGCGGTTCTTGAACCTCATAACCATGGTTATCTCAAAAAATCAAAGAACCGGTTCTGAAATGCAATATCGAGGTTCTCAAAAAAAGATATCAAATTCCCTTCTATACAAACAATGTTTTTGTGCCGGTTCTCTCATTAATACCACTGGTTCTGTCATGAAATCTGCTAATTCCTTGGTTCCAAAATTTTCAAAAGACCTGAACCAGGTGGTTATTAACAAAAGTAAATACCCGCCCAACACTAGTGCATTGTGCCACCACCAGCATGGTGGGGTGGAGCTGACCCAAGGTTAGCTTTTTTCTGACCATGCTAGTTAAGATGCTGGTCTTGTTTTTTCCCACCCTTCACCTCACAAACAGAAAGAATAATCAGGGTTTCTCAGGAGTTAGGGCTAGGGCTAGGGTTAGGGTTAGGGTTTTCTCCCTTAACACTAAACCCTCCTCTCGAGCTTCATGTGCTTGGTTTGTGTGTTCCTGGCAGAGATTTGCATGCATGGAAGCAACATGCAGATTCTGTAAGCTTTAGCTTTGGTCCAGCATTTGTGAAGAGATGCATTTGAGAGTGAGAGCGGCCAGATACTGACACACAGGAAGTAGAAGACCTGCTGCTTGGGTGAAGAAGAGCTTGAATTTCGATGTTGCTCCAACCAGTAAGTTTTTGCTGTGAGACTTTTAGTTTCAAACAAGTAGTCAGGGATGGTTTCTTCTGTCTCTTGGAGTTAAGTAAGAACTCAAAGCACAGCACATTTTTCTTGATTTTGATAAGGAGCCTTTGGAGATGCATGTCGAACTGAAGTAGTGCTAGGAGTACAGAATTTCAAACCATGTGATCCACAAGATTGAATTGAACAAGTTTACTTATGCATAAACATAATTGGGAAAGCTGCCCATGATTTTAAATACAAATTCTGTTTCTGAAGACCATCTATTTCAGTACAAACTGAAGATATAATGACCTGGTTCAAATCCAAGCTTCAGGAAGGGGGAAAAAATGACCTGTTGTAGAAAAGCTCATTGACAAATTACGTTGCTACATATGCAAATATCAAGAGGCTTCCTATAGGTGTTCAAGATGAAACCCACTCCTGAAAATACATGTCCAAATCTCAAGAGGTTTCCTATAAGCATTTAAACCCACTCCTGAAAGGGTTTAACCAAACAAATGAATCAAAGACTTAAGTACTAGTAAAAGAGTTAAGAGCCTACTAATCAGTGTCCCAGTGCCAGTCTTAACAAAATAGCAAGCGTTGCGCCAATGATGATGTTCAGCACATTGGCAACATCATTTGTCAGCTGCAGCAACAAAAAGAGTTCATATCCAACCATCAATTATAACATCTAAATTCATCTCTACTCTTTTCTAAAGTACTATCCCAAGGTAAAAAGCTTGTTAGTGGACAAACAGGAAGGTGAAAACATCAGAAGGTATAGCCAAAATAACATCAATGATGAATTTCTCAATCAGAATTTCAAAGCAAATGTAGATATCTGTGTAATTGCAGAGAAACCTTCCCCACAACAACACTTTGAAGGTACAAAAGATGGCAATGAACGCAGTCATAATCAGTGTTGGTATGATATAGAGGCACAACCCTGACTGGTATGACCTGACACAATACCAACCTTATATCAGTACCAGCCTGGTAGGAACCTGAGGCAGTACCAGCCTTGTACTAGTTTTATGCCAGTTTAATACCAGGTATATTCCTGCCTCATACCAGTCTTGGACCTAATACCAGAACCAGGTTGCTATAATAAAAAATTGATACCAGACCAACATTGGTCATAACCTTATGTGAGTCCTCACTCACAAAGAGTCTTATCATGAATCACATTCATTGCAAATAGCTGTGATAAGCTGCCATGACTACTGACTGACTGACTGAATGACTGACTTCATCAACACCCAGCAGAAGGTGTGATAAGTATAGAAACTCAGGACGCAGATTCTTTTGTACAATGAATGGGTTTGCAGAGTTTCAGGCAAACCCATTATACAAAAGAATTTCAGGCAATCCCATTATACAAAAGAATTTCAGGCAATCCCATTATACAAAAGAATTTCAGGCAATCACATTAGACCGAAAGAATTTCAGGCAATCCCATTATATGAAAGAATTTCAGGCAATCTCATTCCACAAAAGAATCTGCATCTTGAGTTTCTGCTGCAATTTCAAAGCAAATACAGTGAAAGAGAGAAATGGGAACTTTTACCCATTTGAAGCCCTTTTGTCCCTGTAGTGTAGCCCCAACAATGCTCTCACAGATATTTGCTACTTGTGCCGCCACAACACATGTGACAGTCCCCTTTATATCTGTCTGCAATGTTGCACACCAACAGAAGCTCAGTCAAAAGGCACAACATAAACACATTATGCAATTCTTCATGGAGAAACAAAACTGTTTGTTGCTCACAAAAAAAGGTGCAATAGCAAATGTACCATGTTGATTGCATGTCCACAAGAGCAAGGGAAGATGGGTGCAAACAGAAACTGTTTGTGGGTCACAAAAGAAGGCACAAGAGTGTATGTACCATGTTGAATGCATGTCCAAGAGCAAGGGATGATGGATGCAAACATTTTCCATTGTTGGTTAGAAAAGAAGGCACAAGAGCAGATGTACCATGTTGAATGCATGCCCAACAAGAGCAAAGGAAGATGGATGCAAACATTTTCCATCGCTGGTTAGAAAAGAAGGCACAAGAGCAGATGTACCATGCTGAATGCAAGTCCAACAAGAGCAAGGGAAGATGGATGCAAACATTTTCCATTGTTGGTTAGAAAAGAAGGTGCAAGAGTGGACGTACCATGTTGAATGCATGCCCAACAAGAGCAAGGGAAGATGGATGCAAACAGAACATGTTGGGAAAAAAGAAAAAGGGTGCAAGAAAGAGTGTATGTACCATGTGGATTGCGAGTCCAACAAGAGCGAGGAAGATGGATGCAAACAGGCCAGCGAGCGTGCCTGTGACACTCACCGCACCTTCAGTACCCCGAGGCACAATTGACAGAGTTGTCACCAAGTACCTGTCCCCACACCCAACAAAAACCCAAATAGGAACACCATCACTCTTTGGCAAAAGATGCATTCCATTTGTCACTTCTTCCCTGCAGCCAGCAAGGGAGGGAGGCACTCCACTCTTCTCATTGCTGAAATTCAAGGAGATCCATGTTTCTTCTATAGTAATAGAGAACAAAAGAATCTGAAGCTTGGAGCTCAGCTCACGTGGTGTTGCCAAAAGCTTTGCCAATTTCGCTTGAGATTGTATCACTGAGCTTGGTGCAGAAGCTTGCAAGGAAACCCAGCTGCCATAGAAATTGGCATTCTGGACCTCCAACTCCAGCAATAGTTGCAACAGCACATACGGTACCAGCTATGCCTGATCCCCATACACTGGAAGGTCCTCGTCTTCCTCCTCTCTTCTCAGCAGTTCCTTCCTCTTGCTTCGTTTTGATCTTCACTTTGGTTGCTCCTGTTCCCTGAAAAAAAAGGGCTCACACCCAGCAAGCAGCACACAGCGATGATGGATGGATCAACCAAGGATTTTGCGACAAAAGAATTCCGGACCAAATCTTGCAGGGATGGGTTGCAACAGAATGTAAATTGCCAGGATGTTACCAAAGCAGCTGCTCTTCCCACTCTCTTCTGGTCTTGTAGCGATCTGGGTCGCGGGGGAAGCTTTCTTACCAGAAGGAAATAGAGGAAAACGATCGTCGTTCCTTGGACTCCGAAGGCGCGGAACGTGAGAAGACCTAAAACAAAAGCGCTGAGAACGCCGGGAACCGACAAGCCCACAAGAAGTAGAGGCGCTGCGATCACGAAGATGGTGCTTGTGGCGATCAGTGCAGACTCCCAGCTTGTTGGCGACTGGAATGCGCGTTGCACTCCTTCCATCACCATGTCCCACATCGTCGTCGTCAATTCCCCCCCAACCCTAGATCTCTTCTTTTTCACCAAGCTTTCGAGCTTCTGAAGAAAACGGAAGAACAAGATGGATGGGTTCAGAAGACTATGGGCTGTGATGAAACCCAATTTCTCATCATCGTTCTCTTCTGCAAACTTGCGATGTCACGTCGAGGATTTGCTTCAAAGTCGCCAACCCTTGTTGTTGTTCTTCTCCTTCCGATGACCAAGATGGTCCCACCTTCTGCTGCTGTTGTTTCCAGAAGAAACTTCCCATGTTCAAAGCCACCCAGAATCCAGATCTGATGATCGTAAACCTATTGTTCCTTTGCGTCACTTGCTTGGTGCAAACGTCTCATCAGCAAGCACCTCGCAGCTTCGATTGCAGAACCTCTTCTCTAGAATCGTCATCGACTGCATTCTTGCACTGTTGTTTGTTCTCACACACCCAGAAAAAATAAATCTCTTCTCCGCAAATCTTCTTGTGTGTGTGTCTTTTTTTTTCCCTTAAAAGATTTATGCAAAACCTCTCTGGCTGTAGGTAGATAGGCGGTAGTGGTGCGGAACAACAACACCACATGTCAAGAAGGTTTTCTTGCTTGCTTTGCCTGCTTGATCTACATTGTCAGGTTTGCAGCACTTGGGAGTCTTTGTTTTGCTCAGGAACTACATAATATATGCCACAACTGATGATGAGAAGAAGTTATAGATGATGCTCTGCTGCTACTACCGAGCCTTGGAGACTAATGAGAAGGAAGTTCTTAATGCCATTTGTTTGCCCTTACTTTGAGTCTTTGTTTGCCCAGGAATTCAGTAGCTACTTTGCTGCATTTGGAAATGTGGTAGAGCATCAGATCGTACTGTGGACGGTTGAGGACATATTCTTGCTCAGGAGAAAATGCACGAACTTGGAGTAAAAGCAGTTTCACAACACTTAGTTAAAAAGTCTTCATGAAATTGTTTCACAAAAGTTTGTATGGATAGTTTCAAGGAGAAAGTCCACAACAACCGCCAATTTTGTATTGTGCAGGTAGAGATTAAGGTGGAGCCCAAATGACCTGATCAAGACAATGCAGGGCATGTGCTTATTACGGGGAGGAAGGGAAGAGGAGATGGTCATAATGCTCCCAATGCTGGTGGAGCTTATGGAGGATACTCAGAAAGAGCTTACAAAGTAAGCATTGGTGATCACTGAGGAGGTTAGGTTGGGGTCTAAGGACATGGAATCTTTTAGTGTTTGCCACAAGCCCAAGCCAAGATTTCAAATTTTAACCCTTTTTGTTGGATTTTTTGAAGTTTGTAAATGATGAGTAGAGTGAAAGCTATAGGAGTAATTGAGCATATGGTATCAACAATGGACTATATCATCTCTAGTATGGCAGGAACAAGTTTTCCTGAGGTCCGTCATGGGTGTGTTGTCATTTGAGAATCAAATTGCGAATCACAAGCAAGCAAGCAAGCAAGGGCCCATCTCAAAAAGAAAGGGGGGAATAGAAACAAAGACAGTCCCCTATGCTTCTATTGAAATCAGACAAGGAAAGATATAATTCTCAAATCTGAAAGAAAATCACACAATCGAAACCATTACCACATTGTAGAGGTAAGGCTATACAATATCCTAATGTGCTATGAGCTTTTGAGGATTGGATCTCTCTGATTTCTCTCTCATAAGCTCACTAGTCTTCAATTGTGATGGCAATTTCAAACACAAGTCAAAGAAAGGGGGGATAGAAACAAAGATAGTCCCCTATGCTTCTATTGAAATCAGACAAGGAAAGATATAATTCTCAATTCTGAAAGATAATCACACAATTGAAAACATTACAGCATTGTAGAGGTAAGGCTATACAATATCCTAATGTGCTATGAGCTTTTGAGGATCAGACCTCTCTGATTTCTCTCTTGTAAGCTCACTAGTCTTCAATTGTGATGGCAATTTCAAACACAAGTCTCTTAACAAATCTTGATCCCAGTGTTCCAACCACATTTATTGCAAACAACCAACATTCATCCCAAGATTCTAACGAAGGTAAACCCCCAATTCCCAACATGTGCCCTTATGAATTTTCTACCATGTTCACCATATTCCAGCACACATATTAGAATCCCTAGAATTCCATTGGAGCTCCCACTAATAGCAGGTACTATTCTCTCAAAGACAAAATGTTTATCACAAAACAAAACTCAAGCATGTTAAACCTAAGACAATTGTCAACACATAGACCACTCTTTCTGTTATCATTTCCTCAAAATATTCTTAGACACATTTGATTATTTATGGCTACCCTTGAAGGCTTTAGACACAACGTCAAAGAAAGATCCTTAGTGTCACTCGTTGCGTTCCTTTTATCCCTTCATCATGTTAACCACTCCATCTCCCTTGCAACAACATTGATGCATCTCCACCACAAAACAGGAGAAACAATGACAACCACGCCTCATCACCAAAACCTAATATGAACACCATTACAACACGAAGAGCAACAAACCAAAGCTCATAACCCACAAACAACAAACCAACCCAAAAACAAAAAAATAACAATAATAATAGACGAGGATTTGCAGCTTCTTCAAACACTCATGTTTCAAATTTTGGTAGTTTTTATTTTCTATGCAACATTTCATCCATTAGGGTTACCTTTCATCCCATTTTTAATAAACTCACATTCACACTAAAGAACAATGGACACATGTCCACATCACACTATCACATAGGTTGAATTTTTCACCAAGTGCTTGTAAGTTGATTACTTGATTGGTGTTTTCATAGAATGGGTTTCTTTTTCACATGTTTGCAAGCGAAATTGTTTATTCTTTGCTCTTGCATTATTTGTAATGATCTCCTATCTCTCATTCTTGTACATGTAAACTTCTTTGTATGCTTTGGGAAGAAGTGTTATATTCTTCTTGGGTTCATACACACAAATAGTGAAAATTTTAGAAGATTGAAAAATTTGAAGGTTGATAGATGAATTGTGTTTTTTTTCCTAGCTTATTTTGTTTGGTTTTTTCTTGGATGGAAAACTTCATTGCTTACAAAGAAAAAACTCATATCAATTTCACGGTTTTTTTTAAAACCTCTATTTTCCACTAGACTTTTAATGTACTCAATGAAAAAGACTCCTCCCAATTTGCAAAACTAAAGCAAATTATTCTTTGATGTCATTTTCATAAATTTTCAAAACATCAACCTCCTATTAAATGTAAGGTAACACCTTGATACAAGATGGCATTATGTATAGGGGAATCATGGATTAGAGGACATTTTTTTGTTTGAAGGTTGTCATGAGTTTCCATGTCGATACCTACAACAATTGTTTTTTACACACATGCATCACAAATGACAAAAATCATCCTAATGAAATATCATCTCCCAAGCCAAAAGGACATCCTCACTTGCAATGCACATGAATTCAAGCCCACACAATGCTCACAAAATTACAAAAATGCATAAACACAAAAAAAAAAACTATAGAAACACACAAAAATAAAGAGTTGGAATTTTAGATCATGAAAAATGATTTGTGATTCACATCAAAGGGCTTTTGAACCTCATCCACAAAATAATTGGAACACACTAAAGTCAATTCCACATTAACCAACGACTAAACTAAATTATTTGGGCTAACCCAACATAATGCCAAATTAATTGTGACTTTATTAAATAGCTAACATAACACATTTAACAAGGCACAAGAATTCACTCCTTGTTCTCATGCTTGAAAACAAAAGGAATTAAAGCTTTAGGAATTTTACTAAAAAATATAACCTAATTTTTTTCTTTTTCCACAAATTTTTAAATGTGTTATCACATGCCATCATTCACATGCATCTTCTTCCTACCTTTTCGTGTGCTACCAAAAGACTTGAACATCCCCTTTTCATTTCCTATTTATCTATTTTTGAACGAGCCTTTATAGTTTCTCTATTGCTACCATGTTAAATTTTGACCTAGATGAAAATTGTTGAGAACATTCATTAATCCTATGGAAAATGAAAATCCTCCATCAAATAAACAATGATCAATAGATCATGAACATGTCAAAGTTCATCAAAATTGTAGTGAATGTTCACCAATCTTGCAAATGTTGTGTGTGATACAAATTACTTTGATGAAATTAGTGATGATTTGATCATTGCTTTTAAAGACCCAAAAATATCTAAACATAAGACTTTGAGAATGTATCATTTCAACAGGATGCACACATACATGAAATTGAAAAAAATTATAATCTTCAAGATGATATTCCACCTTTTGAAGGTGAAATTGAAATTACTCAACTTCAAATTCATTGTGTTAAAGGTAATGACAACAAAGACAACGCAATAAAAAATTGATTTCACAAGGTTGGTGAAGTTGACATGGTGATGTGCTTGTCAAAGATGAGTGCTAGTCAAAGTATGCAAAAAATTTGGCTTACAACACATTTGATTCTTGGTAAATATTCAAGAATTATGATTTCGGAGTTTCCTTGGGGTTGAAAACATGTTTAAAAACAAAAATGTACCAAAATTTGTAGACTTGTTAATGTTGTTCATCCTTCAAGTTGCCAAGTGAAATGGTTTTTTATGCTTGCCTAAAAACTATGGATATAGGTATAGGTTGTATCATCAAAGCAACAAAAGATATGTGTATTATGGACATTAGTAAAAAAACTAATAGGGACTTTGGTGTGTTTGATGATATTAAGTATAGAGAGTTCAAATTAACTTCAAATTAATTAGTTAAATGATCATCAAAGGTTGGTCTTGGGAGGTCATAATGTTTTTTGATATGTTTATTTCCAAGGAAGATATTTTAATGCTTACTCAACTCATGTGCCAAACTAAAAATCTTTAAGAATCAATTATCATTTTAGATATTATTACACTTGTAATTTTTTCGTAAAAGCCAAAGTTGAACATCATAATGTAAATGAAAGGAACATTGAAATTGCTAAAACCAAACAAGTTTGATGAAATTTTTAATGGATAGTTATAATTAATTATCTATATTTATGATTTTTTTTTCCCATTGTAAATCAATTGTAAGTCTTCACAACATTTTTTGTTGATGTGTATGTACCATCAAGGAATGTCAAATCAATGTTAATATATTATGGAGTGGATTCAAACAATAATCTTGTCAATTGTCCATATAAGGAAGTTTTTTAAGGGTGGTCTCCTAAATTAGTTATTATAAAAGGCCTTCCGATAAATTGTTATTTATTAGTGGTAGGTGGACTTACTACCTTCTAATACTATGAAATGAAAACATTATTTTAACTAGGTTTTAAAACAAGTAATGTTTAAATAGTTGTCATTAAGTTAGGGAGATTAAGGGAGTGACTTGGAGAATTACCACATTTGTAGGAAAGAATGAGGAGGCCCATGTATTTATGGGTGGTGGGGAACCTCTTTGGCTTCCCATTTTGCCTAGGTATGTTTCTATATAATTTTAGAAGAGTGAAAAGCATATGCTTGTATTTTGTAATTGGATCTTTGTATAAATACATATGGTGTGAATAGGGGTTTTGTATGGAATCTAGTGAGGTTGTGAATATATATTTCTTTTATTTCATAGTTTAAAATGTTATTTGATATGTAATTAACTTTAATGGCAATTCTATTTCACTAATATAAAATACCACTTTTATTAATTATGATGCATATTGTAGTTAGAGAAGGTAAATATGGCAAAATAAAGGCTTTCTTTATTATCTTGTTGGATACACTAGTAGAAATTAGTAAAAATGTAACCATTATGTTTATGACTACATGCAATTTGTAGTCGTTTGCGACTGGGAATATTTGCAACTACAAGACCAAATTTCAACTATTTTAATCATTTTCACAATTATGATGCAACTATTAGAAACTTTATCCTATTGGTTGGATGGATTGTAAATCTATTTTCATCCATTAATAGGTTGATATTTCTTGTTAATCACAATAGTCACCAAATTAGTTGCATCTTAAAGGTATTCTATGGTGACATAAGGTGTATTTTTAGGTATGTATTAAAATTATATTTATGATATATTATATATATTGTAAATAAATGTGTGTGTGTGTGTGTGTGTGTGTACATTAAATATGCATATGTATGTATGTTGTTCATATAATGAATCTCAAAATTAATATTTGAACTTTCAAACTTGTTATTCAAATCTGAAAATTGTTATTTCAATTCTGAAAATGATATTTGAATTTTAAATTTTTTATTTGAATTTGAATGTTTAAATATGAATTCTTGAAATTGTTAGTTACATTTAAAATTATGTGTTTAAGTCTAAAATTACAATTCGGATTATGAAAATTTTATTTAAACATTATACTTGATGTTTCAATTTTCAAAATTATTATTATTATTCTTTTAAAATTATTGAATTTAATATTTAATTCTAAAAATAGTTCTTGGAAGTTTTTTTTATTATTTCAATTTTAATAAAATATGTTTAAATCTCAAATTTGATATTTCAATTCTGAAAACTTTTATTTTAATTCTTTAAAAATATTATTTCAATTTGAAATTTGATATTTGAATCTCAAAAATTGTTATTTCAATTCTTTCAAACATTATTTGAATTTGAATTTTTTTATTTGAATATAAAATTTTCTATTTAAATTTAAAAAGCTTATTTGATCTAAAATTCATATTTGAATTTTAAATCATTATTTCAAATCCAAAAATTAGTATTTCAATTTAGAAAATTATTAATTGATTATAAAAATGAATATGAAAATTTATATTTCAACTCTAGAAAATTTTCATTTAAATTTTAAATAATCATTTGATTTGAACCTTGAAATTTCAATTCTGAATTATTATTTGGGATTCTCAAAATTAATACTTCAATTCTGAAAATTATTAATTGAGTCTAAAAGTAGACATTTCAATTTTGAATGTTGTTATTTGAATATGAAAATTGACATTTCAATTTTCAATTTTTTATTTTTAATTTTTAAATTTTTTTTCTAGTGCCTAACTTACATGCAATGGGAATAAATATGTCCTTATTTTTACAAATATATCTGAATACAAATGTTTTGCCCAAAAATTCAAAGTCAAAAGGTAAAAATTATGAAGTAGTGTTAGGCGGTTATTACAAATAGGAACAAACCTTGATGATTATCATGGTGACTTTTAGGATTTGTAAACATGGTTCTGTAACCCAAAGTGGGGGTAGAATACATCTACAATAAACAATGATGGTGTGTTTTGTTAATACACAATTCATTCACACAACTAAACAATTTTATTCATATGACCTTAAAAACATGTACTTTCAATGATTAACAACATACTCCAACAACCACAATACAACAATGCAAACATAAGAAACATTGGTATTATGGCCCTTGTTGACACTTCACCAAAAAATGCAGATTAGACTATGCTTGTTCATTAATCTCTACCTATAGACAAGCATCATCCCATTATCTCAATATAAAACCCAAAATGTCTTATTGAAGAATTTTCAAACCATAACACAACCATCTCCTTGACATCAAGATTCCATGAAAGCAATCCCCTAAACTATAACATCCAACATGGGGCTTGTTAGGTAAATGAACTTTAGACATTGTCATCACTTCTACTCCTCTAGTTTCGAGTCAAGGAAATTACAACACGATTCATGAACACCACCATTTGTCCTATAACCTACAAACAACGATACCTACACAACAAAAGAATTTTAAGTACATTGTTTTTTTGGAATCACATAACACATCGAGATTTTTCATAATACATTTAGTTTCCCCCTTGTTCCAACACGTCCTTTTACTTAAATCCCTCTTTGCACAATCCTCATTCACATTCTCCTCCACACAATTAACCTAGGCACATGCAATGGTGAAGGCAAGCATATTAACCTAAAGTGGGCCCCTCCACCTAGGTTATTTGCTAGCCCAAAGTACGCACAAAAAGCCACCCATTGCCCTGATTTTAGGTAAAAGGGAATTTTAACAAAACTTCGAAACTCCTATTGCAACAAATGGGGATGAAAGTAGGAAGTTTAGAGAGTCTAAAATCCAAAGAGTTCTTTCTACACGCAAGTCCAACACAACTTTCATTTTATCAAGCTTTGTTTAACTTTGTTCATTATTATTTTTTCAAGAGCATTAAATCCATGAACAAGTCGATAAATCACAATAGATGGACAATTTTGAAACATTTTAATTCTAAAGTTGATAAAAACAGCACCAATTACAATTGCTTGTTGTTACTTTAGAATTATTGTGAAATGTGGGGTGCACCGGAACCTAGATTGGCAAATGCAAGAATAAAAGGTGATAACCTAATGGGGTTTGGTGTTGATAGATTGCCTATTGTTAGAAAAGGATAGTAAGCAAAAGTAGAAGGTGAAAAATATTAAGGAGAGTTATTTTTAAACAATGGATGATTAATCATCCAATCGTACCATGACAAAATAATACAAGATGAGTTTTGAAATGGAATCCAAGTTCTTATTCCCACGAATGGAAATACAAATCAAAATCCATTATCATTACTAATTCTTTCTAATCAATTTCCACTACTACCATTGCCGCCATTGAGTGGTATTTGATTTCAACACATTTACAAATAAAATAGCCAATTGTAATTGACCTTGTATCATCATTTTTTTTGGTTCTTTTCACTTTGCAACATTTGAGATGTGATAAATTTTGTCATTTCCATTTTTTTTCAATTTAATCTCTTTCACCATATGTGTGTAATTATTAATGGCATCTACAATTGTAGATGAACCTGTGGACAACCGTCTCTTCTTTCTTTTTAGCTTCTAACAAGGTTTCCTTTAAACACCAAGTAACTTGCATGCCCTAGTTCTCGGGTTATTAGATTTAGCAAATGGGGTAGTTCCAACAATTGCATTGTCATCCCCAAACACATGAGTTTATCTTTAGGGGCTATTAGGCATCTGAGGTGTTTGGACATCCTCTTCATCACTAACATTCACAATCTCAATCTTAGAATTCCTCACATGCACACCTTCATCTATTGCATTAGATATGCCACTTATTTTGGTAATACTAGAAAAAATGTTATTAAAATGTTCAAACCATGGCCAATTAGATGCACTAGTTACCACATCTTCTTTGCAAAACTCTAATTCTAAAACCCTTGTCTCCTCTACATATGATGCAAGACTATTTTCTTCTTCCCCTTCAAGCAAATAACCTAAAAAACTATTAGGTAGACGATCCCCCACACTCATAAGGGAAACAGGTGCAACTATAGAAGATGGATGAATTGCTATAGAAGCTAGTACAAGTGTGCGAGTTCCTACAAGTGCATTGCAAGGGAATTCATGATGCAAAATGTGCTAAGCATTGAGCTCTATGCTCTCTAAACTTTTTCAACAATATCTAATCTTTGGAGTCTATTTTGCTCTTTGGACTTCATGGGTTTTATGTGGGCACTATGCCATTTTTCACAACCATCATAAGTTTCATGTTTTTTTTAAAATCATAAGGTAAGAAAACATGTTTTTTTTTGCTTGTGCTATTCACCATGCTCACGGTCAAGCTAATATGAAGCAAACTTGTGATTAGGAGGTTCACTTTCACACGATCACCATGCTAATAGGCTAATGATAGACGTATTAACCAGCATTGGCCTATTGTTAGCCTTGTTTTTGTGCATGTGTGTGAGCTAAATGTCTTCACAAAAACCTCCACACAAAGCTTATCAGCCAGCACACCAAACTCACACACAAACTAAGTATAACAACTAATAGCTTGCCATTGCTAGTCACCATCACCATCTCTCTTCAAGAAAGCCTTAAAAATGTTCTGTCTTCCACAAGACATGCCTTCAGGTTACAGTTCTTCAAAAAATCAAAGGACCACTTATGATATATAACCATGGTTTTCAAAAAACCAAATAACCGCCCTTAATGGATCAAATACCAATAACCGCAGGTTCTTTCCTGGTTCCCTGTTACTCCGTGACAATGGCTGGTTCCTTAACGATTTTGAAATACCTGGTACCCACAGTTCTTGGATTCTGGGTTTTCTTCAAAGGACTGAAACTAGAGGTTCTCTGATTCTCAAATATTTTTTATAAAAAAATTTGAACCTGTGGTTCTTTTGTAAATTCAAGAAATCGCATAATCAGGTTTTTTCCTTTCACTTTTGTGATGGCCAAAGAATTTCAAAAAATTCAAAAAAATAGCAAAAGTAGTGGAATTTACACCAGGAAAAAAAATTCCAATTTCTTTTGTCAAAAAAATGACATAATTTGTTTGGGAAAAAAATTGTCTTACTCTGAATTAGAGTTCAAGTAATTGGTATTTGTTCGATTGCCTGAAGCGAAGGCATACGGGTGTACACCCCTGTTTGTACGTACCCTTAGGGTATATACGATCGTCGTCGTTCTCGCGGGTGGTTGGGTTTGGAGCTTTAGGGTCGTCGTCGTTCACCCAGGTCTCTCTCTCTCTTCTTTTGCCTTGGTTTCGCAGCAGCGGCGATGGCGGGCTCGAGCTCCAGCTCTTCTTCCTTCTTCCGTTTCTTCGCTGAATTTGTTCCTCGTCTTTGTTGAAAATCTTTCTGTAAATGCAGTATGTGAGTAGGGGGATATTTTGGTTTTTTTTTCCCTCTTTTTCTTGTTCTTCTTGAGGTTTTTTGTTTTGGGGAAGAGATGTTAGGAGGTTTATATGGCGACCTGCCGCCGCCATCTGCTGTAGGGGAGGATGAAGGAGGTGGAGGAGCCGGAGCAGGAGGAGGGAGCAACAAATCGGGAGGTTTGCTGGTTCCTGGATCATCGGTTTCTGTTGCAGGAGCAGCTTCTATGTGGTCCAATAATAGTACAAAACTAGCTCCACCTACGGTAAGAAAACCATCGCTGTTTGCTCCCCCGTCTTCTGTGTTGCGGAATCAAGCGGCGGCGGCGGCTATCAAGCCTAAAGCTGGAAGTGCTGGACGGGGTATGCTTTCTGCACCTTCCAGATGGACGTCAGACGAAGGAAGCAATCTGAATATTCCTGAGAGGCCTTTGTCTCCGCCTGTTGCTCAACCAGCATTAGTTGCAGTAAGCGCTGCCGTGTTAGAAGAATACGATCCTGCAAGACCGAACGACTACGATGAGTATTGTAGAGAGCGGAGGAGGAGGAAAATGGAGGAGGAGATGAGGATGGAAGTCGAGAGACGAAGATTGGAAGAGGAAGAGCGTGAACGGGAGCGCGAATTGCAGCGGCAACGGGATCTTGAGAGAGAAAGAGAAGCGGAGAGAGAGAAAGACCAGGCTCCTGAGACACGAGCTGCGGCATTGCATATCAGTGGAGAGGAAGCTTGGAAACGCCGTGCCATGCTCTCAGCAGCACGAGCTGCCGCTGCTGCAGCAGACAGCAACAGTAGCCCTAGTCCTGCAAGAACGAGATCACCATCGCCACCTCGCACTAGCGAGGGATTCAGCATTAGTAAGCAGAGTTCCATGACGGCAGCTCAAAGAATGATGGCACGGATGGGGTGGAAGGAGGGCCAAGGCTTGGGCAAACAGGAGCAGGGCATCACTGTACCTCTCATGGCTCGCAAAACAGACAAGCGGGCTGGAGTGATTGTCAATGCTGCAGCTGCAGCCGCAGCTGCGGCAGCTGCCACTGTCTCTGTGGCTGTTGAAAAGAAGCAACCTCCAAAGCAGGGTGTCTCTATCTCTGGGCCTCCAACCCGAGTTGTTTTGCTTCGCAACATGGTATGTGAATATTCTTCACTTGTTGTCCACTGACTGTAACCTAACAACACCATTTTTCACATACTAGTAATCCTTTGGCCTTCTTATGCACAAGTCTCAATGCAATCTCTCCACTCAGTGGAAGGATCTTGGAATTTGATATGAGTAGAGAATTGACTGAAGGAGTTATTGAGAGGCAGATGTTGTGGTCCTTTAAGAGATCTCAATCACCTCTAGAATATTATCTTGCAGAATGAACTGAGAGCCCAAAATGTTGCTACTACCTATCTTTTCCCCATGCAATGTGACAAGTGTGGTTGAGAAACACAAATTCTGAGTAGGAAGGCATGTCAGGTTCATCTAGGGTTTCTGTCAAGGTGGTTAGGTGAATATTTCCATTAACTTTTGGTTTAGGGGACAGAATTCAGGATCAAGCCCTAACCCACACTTGTGTCAGCAAGATTGTTTCTTCTCTGCAGCCACATAACCAGTAACAAAAGAAGTAGACTGTGAAGTTTTGTTATGACATGTTTATTAGATGTTCCTCTTGATTTTTCAATGAGAAACTGAACTGACACTGACTCACAGTTGCAATTTTTGTGTTGAACCATTTTGCTTCACCATGTTGCATACTTCTGAGGAGGCCTTGCACTCTGTTTCCGACAGGATGACTGTTTTCTGTAAATAACAGAGAGGCTTTGAGCACATGGCAAGGGTGCTGAGTTGTATTTTGAAAGACTTTACAAATTTGTTGTAGTGTGCTGACCTTGCAATCATTGCAAAATCTTGCAGGTGGGGCCTGGGGAAGTTGATTCAGAGCTTGAGGATGAGGTTGCATCAGAATGCACCAAGTATGGAACAGTGACCCGTGTACTCATTTTTGAGATTACTGAACCTGACTTTCCAGCAACTGAGGCAGTACGGATATTTGTACAGTTTGAGAGGCCAGAACAAGCCACTAAAGCACTGGTGGACTTGGATGGTCGTTTCTTTGGAGGCCGTGTAGTGCGTGCTAGCTTCTATGATGAGGACCGTTTCAGTAGAAATGAACTGGCACCCTCTCCTGGGGAGGTGCCTGCTGCTGCTGTGGCAGCTGGCTCCTGACAATTTTCCAATTAGACTGATGGGTTGGTCCTGTTTACATTTCAAGAGCCTTGGTTTGTGCAATCATTTTGCAGGTTGTTCACAAACAGATCATGTCAATATTCTGAGACATTCTCTTGCAACAACTCGTAAAAACTTGGATGTTTAATCACCAGTACTCACAACCCTTTCCATGGGTGGAGCATAATTCCAGGTCTTAGAGTCATAGCACAGAAACAATGATGGACATTGCACGTAATGCATGGTTAGATTTTTCTGTATACAGTTAAAAGGGAATTCCAGTGTTTGGTTCTGAGTTTGTACACCCTCTGATTCTATGTGCACTAAGGCCACTCCATCATGGAAGTTATAATGCATTTAATGCCCTTGAGAGGTTATTGTTGTCCGCTGCCAGTGAAGCTCTTACTGGGCTTCACAAGTTGCCTAATCTTCCGTGTATTCCTCGTCTGCTAATCATTCAGGTTACCAAGGACCCTTCTTAGCAAGGGATATCAAGGTTGTCCAGGAAATGCCAACTTCTCAGAGTGAGTGTATTGAAATATGAGAACTTCCTTTGTTGAAACCTTTGTACCTTTGTTGCTCCCCATTCTAACATTTTGTTGTGATATTTCCACATGCACAAAGTATGCAATGTAGCATCCAAGAGCCCATGTCTTAAAGCAGTGTTTTCTTCATTTCCAGAAGAGGACTATGCAGATCTTGCGCAGTTAGTTGCTCGGGAATTTGTCCAGATGCTAACATGCATCCACAACTCAAGGAGGTGCTCCGATTACAAAGTACTGTCACCACCATCAGAGGTAACGTCCTGACACTAATCAAGAACCTACTGGGTAACGTCCTGACACTAATCAAGAACCTACTGGCTTATGCACATTGCAACGTTTTGTCTGGAAAAATCCATTTGAGTTTTTGCTCATATATTTTCTGTTGAGAAAATATCAGTTGCAAATTGGGCAGGTTGGTGGGTGCAATTCCTCTGATTTGGAGGTCAGATTTCTGGTATTGAAAGCAAGAAATACACTTTCTGTTATAGTTTTCCTTTAGATTAGTTAATTTCTCAAATGGTGTTTCTTTCCCTTCTATTTTGGATAATCAGGTTCTTATGTATGTACCTGGTCAAATGTGCACATTATTAATGGTCATTAGTTCATGTCTTAACCAGGTGAAAAATGACATCATTTATGTATGGATATTCAATCTCTGATACGTCCTAGTTAGTACCCAGCTACAGATATCAGCAAGTGTGTTTAATACCAGTGTCTGGCTGATATGCAAGTTTTATAAAGGACTATGGTATCATGACCTGGGTGGTATGCTCAGAAGTCAGTACTGGAACTAACACTGGTTGGAAGTCATTAGATCGCTCCAGACTGTGACTAGTAGTTGGCTTCGAGGGATTTAAAGGAAGTGATGGAGTAGAAGGTAAGCTTTTTTACGGCCGATCAAGCGTTAATTTTTCCAGGCAATCCCTAGTAGGCTGTCAACTTGTTGGATTAGGACCAGAGTGAACCAGTACCTACCAGCAGACTATGCAAGATGGATGGTGCGTGGAGAAAACAGTTGTGTGTTGTGTTATAGTCCTTTTGCAAACCACAGTGGTTAGCTGTGTACTAACCATCCAAATGTATCTACCTACCTTTATCCATGCAGTTGCCTTATCTACTTACCTACCCTTGCATTCCCTACCTACATAGACACCCACAGCCCCAATCAGCTACCTAGTGCTAGTAGAGTTTTCCAAAGCCTTTTTGCACAATTTGAGAATTAAGGTTTTGAGGCTGGGTCCTGTTTACAGCTAATTGGAGGCTGCTCTAAAGAGCCCTAAACTGCTAGACACCTGTGATTCAGTTTCAAAAGCCTTTGATTAAACTTTTGTGACATGCCCAGTAGGGGATCCTGTGCCTTAACACTCTACACACATGTGAGTCTGGTATCAACTTCTGAACATACCAGTCTGGTCTTTGTATTAAATACTTTTAAAAAAATTCATATGAGCCCAGTCATTGTCTGGTATCAACTTCTGAACATACTAGTCTGGTCTTTGTATTAAATACTTTTCAAAAAATTCATGAGCCCAGTCGTTTTCAAAAATTTTGAACTTCGCTTCCCCAGATGCTCAGAACTTCCTTGCTTTAATTCTTCATCAATCCTCCTTATTGCCACCATAAATCGCACCTCCTCTATACAAAGCTTGAACACAAATCTTATCAGCTAGCACACAAAACTCAATAACAAACCAAGTACAGAATGTTCATCAAAGTTGTGGCATCCCTTATCATTATCGTCAATCTTCATGAACAATCAGTCAAAAGATGACAATCACATCCCCATGTAGAAATGCACAAAAAGTAAAACCCTAAAGATGTTAACCCTAAAGACGTTCGCCCTTTCACAAGACATGCCTTTAGGTCACATATGTAACCATTCCCATCTTGATTTAGCTACACCTTTGTAGCTTCCATCAGATCACACTCTAGAATAGAAAAGTTGCAAATCTTTTCATGGTCAATCCCTATGAGCTTCATCTTATCCCTTAATGATGTAGATGCAGCCACCTTCATCAAACTCAACATTGTCCTTCACATTTGCATAACCAACAAAGAAATATGGCCCTTCCCAACTTGCCTTAAAATACTTCCTCTTGCTAGGTTTCTTCATCTTCACCATGTCCTTTTCAACCACAAAACATGGAAACATGTGTTTCCATTTTCTTGAAGCATAGGTATTTCTTTGTTTTTGTTGTGCCTTCTCAACAGTCCTTAAAATGGTCTTGTGCATTCTAGCAATTAGTTCCATTTTAACAATCACCTTCACCATCTTTTCAATTCCAATTTTTTCATCAATTTCCTTTGCCAACATGTTCAAGTGATTGTCCACTTCATTCAACCTAGGGGTATGACTAGTTAAAATCATGAAAGGTGAAATTTTGGTATTGGCATGTATCCACACCTATATCCAAACAACACATGTTGTAGCTATGAGTCCTAATGTTCTATGTATTCTAGAAGTCCAAATAACACAATAACATTATGTTTGATGGTATGTATCATTTGTTATGCCATGCCAGCATAATGTGGCCATTGTGGTGTTATGAACCAGTGTTGTATTTTGTAGACTTTGCACATATTGTCAAATTCACCAACCCATTCTCCCCTATTGTTAGTCTTTAAAAAATTAAGTATGCCATATTGTTAGATAATTTTATTCTCTAAAAGTTTTATAGCTATGGTTGTAATGCGATCAAGCATTTCCTTGGCTTCACACCATTTCAAATAATGATCAATGTCAACTAATATGTATTTGTTGCCAAATCTAGTTTCAAGAAGCGAACCAACTATGTCCAAAGCTTTGTGGTAAAACAAGTCATGAATTGGTATGCTTTTGAACTCCTTAGCATTGGATTTAGTGTTACTTATTATTTTCATCGATTGATATTGAGAATATGTTCTCACTATCTTGTTCACTTCTTCAGTGCAATCGTGCCAATAATACCTTATGTAGATTTCAACCAAAGTATGTTGTTCATTGAAGTGTCCTAATTCAACATGCATGTCCTTTATGATTTACCCCATTTCATCCAATTTTGGCAATCTATCATCCATCATCTATGTGAGTCACTTGAAAACCAACACGTCACCATGCCAATAGTAATTTTGTATTCACTTATTGACTTTGTTTGATTCTTGTGCTACACATTCATCAATCAACTTTCCTCCATTCAAGACAATGAAACACAAGTGACATCATGCCAAACGTCTACATTGCATTCATTGTCCCAATTCTCATCTTTTTCCTCCTTAGTAAATTTTTGTAGGTCATCCCTTATATCCACCAACTTTTGAGCAACCATAACCAACTCCAAATACAAAATGACATCATTAATATGCATATTTTTGCTTGAGGTGATTAACAACCTTTATTTCTTAATGAGGCAAACCTAAGATGTTCCAACTGTTTCTGGAATCCCAACATCCTTTTGATTTCCTTGCAATTCCATCTCCAACTCTTGTTTTTAAAATTCCACCATGTAGATTTGTGGAACCTCTTATCTATGAATTATTATCTCATCATGTATGAGACTCCTACCTATCTAGTTTTCTAAGCATCTTCATGTCTTGTATTTCATCAACAAAGTTTTCATCTTCTACCACAAGGGTAACAAGGTTACAACTAAGTGCATCAACATTATCATGTTTAAAACATGTTTTATGGATGATCTTGAAATCAAAATCCTATAACATATCTATCCACATGCCTTGCCTCCCATAAACATCTAACATTGTTGCTAACAACTCCAACAACTTATGATTTGTTTCAATGTGAAATGGTTTCTATATAGGTATTCCCTAAAATGCATAGTGCCACAAATGAATGCATAACATTTTCCTTCCATTGGGTGAAAACATTTATATATTGATGAAAATCCTTTGCTAGTGTAGGTAATCACATGCTCCTTCCACCCATCCTTTTGAAACATAATCATTCCCACCCTTCAAGTAAACCAATCCACATCTAGGATGAAAGCCTTGTTGAAATTTAACCTCCCACTAGTGCCATTTTTAATGTTTCAAAAACTCCTTGGCAAACAAGCACCCACCTAAATTTTGCATCCTTCTTTGTTAGTTCAAACAAAGGAAAAACAATTTTTGCATGGCCTTTGATGTAGTTTTTGTAGTACTTAATCAATCCAAAAAATGCACAAACATTTGTGATGAAAATTGGTACCAAGAATTCAACCATTGTTTTTATCATTAAAGGGTTAAACATAGTTCCCTTCTTATTGATTACATGCCTTAGGAACTTTTTGCTCTTAGTTATAAAAACACACTTGTTGGGATTTAGCTTGAGATTTACTTCCCTTAGACTTGTTAACACCATGCATAGGTGTTTCATGTGTTTAGACCAAGAGGTATTATGCACATTCAATACATCCACAAACACCTTCAAGAATTGTTGCATCCATTTTTTAAACATTTTTATCATTGTCCTTGTGGAAATACCTATGACATTTTAAAAACCAAACAACATTATTATCCAATTAAAAATCCCAATTTTTGTTATGACAATAGTTTTTCAATGATTCCCAGCACCATCTGAATTTACCGGGAACCACTTTGTACGTCAAAAATAAAAAAATATTTAGATTGTCTAAGCTAATTGAAAATGTCATAAATCAATGGTGGGAAATGTATTTTTCTTAATAGCAAGTTCAAAGGCATGTAATTCCCCGTAGAAGTGCCTACTTCCATCCTTCTTATTTAGCAACATAACCTTGCAAGCATACCCTAAAGTGCTTGGGGCACATCTTGCCTAAAACAAATAGTGCTTGAATTTATTTATGGATTTCAGATTCCTCCCATAATGATAGCCATTTAAAAGTAGTTCAACAAAGCAAAAAAAACCTTGAGTGTCAATGTAATGCTCTCCCATAAAACAACATCCTAGCTCTGATTTGTTCCGTGCAAACACATTAACAAACTTCTTTAATAGTTACCATAGTTGTTTTGACTTTTGCAAGTCTAAGTTTGGATCAACCTTAATTTTCCTCATATCCATTAAGTTTTTATTTGCTCCCAATTGTCTCTCATTGTGTTGTTAACTTCCTTCATCCACATCAACTTGAAACAAATCAAATAGGTTGTCAAGTTGACACCAATCTATGTCCCTTGATTCATCATCAAAGTTGACCCACTTGAACCAATCCTAATAATCATCATTAGATGATGATGATTCTTCCATGAGTTTCTTTCATTGTTACTCAAATGTTAATGCCAAGATTTGTCTAGAAACTTTGTCTCTAACTAAAGCTTCCAACCCATGATCATTCAATTCCAACTTTTTGTCCTTCTCTTCTTGTAGAATCAACCTAAGTTGATTATCACTTGCATTTTAATCTAATTTTTCCTCATCATCATCCATTAATTCATAATCATATTCAAGTTTAAATTGATGCAATTCTCCCAAATCTCTTATCCTTTAGGTGCTTCCATATTTATACTTATCCCTAATTTGCATTCCTTGGAATTTTGATACAAAATAGTTGTTCATTCGTTGAAACATGTTGATCATGTTTAATGGCAACACATGTACATCGACATTCACGCCATGGTGCACTTGGATGAATTGTCATTCAATGTCAACAACTCCAATCTTGATGAGGACATCTAGTCCTAACAATATATCATACCCATCAATGTCAACAACCATGAAATTCATTTTACATACCACTTCTCCCACACAAATTAGAAGATCATTGATCCTTTCCCATTGCCTATGTCACCACTCTTGAAGTTGTTTTGTAAAATTTAGATCCATCCACTAAGTGCATTATGCCCAATTCCCTTACCACACTAACAATAATGACTAACATCAAGGCTTTAATATGGATTAGCCCTTCACTAATGTAATTGTTCATCTCCATCAACAAATGAATGGTCTTGTTGCATGTTTTATTAATGTTGATTATTTTGAAGGTGGGGACAATTGATGCAACCGTTGCCACTTAATTTGATTGTAACATTTCATTTCTTTTCCTTCTTGCCAATTTCACCAATCCTTCCGAAGACTCCAACACATTTGGTACAATGAAAATAATTTCCATATGGTTCAAGGATATATGAAATGGGATATGATCTTTGACCTCATATTGTTGCCTCTATCCATCCCAAGTTATATGTCACCACCATCACCCCCAACATTAGTGGCCTCCCTTTCAACACTAGGTGTTGTATCAATTAGTACATTCATAACTATCCTTTTCTTTGGCACCCTGACATGATAAAAAACATCATAATTAGGACCACAAATCTTATTTAATTAGGCCAAGGTAACTTCCTTGTCATCTACAAGGACCTTCAAGATGTCGCAACCCCACTTTGAGGAAGTGTGAGGTCGCCACTCACACTCCCGAAAATGGGACTTGGGAGTCCTTTGGGACTCCCAAAACTTCAGAGTTCGATTGCAGGGGTCAAAACACCTTGCATTGGGGTTCTTTATACCATTGGAAAGGTTTTGAAGTGTAGATGTCCAAAATGGCCTCACATGAACCATTTGGAATCTACAGCATAAGTTATGATCGAAAGAAGGGTTGGGAGTCAAACTGGTAGTTTGACTCCCGACCACAAAAAGTCAGGAATCGACCCGATTCTGGTGTGTGCAGGTCAAGTGCGACACACCATTGGAAAGCTCTCGATGAGGGCTACAAGTTTGCTTTAAACCTCGTCCCAATCTGAGGTCGGGGTGAGAAGTTATGAGCGCCCAAAGTCTCAAAAGTCCAGACCGAAACAATTTCGGGACTCCACTTTGGGAGTCCCGGGAAAAAGTGCCATTTGAATGCAAGTGCGGCGGTGAGACACAGAGAATACTATATGGGGGAAGGTGGTGGCTTCCTTCGAGTTCGGGCCGTGGTGAATCAAGTGAGTCCAAGGTTGCCCGTGGCTTGTCCCAACACTAAGAGTGTTCCGAATGAGCACTAACCAACTTGTTGGTTGGTTTTGGATGCAGGACCGAATAACTAAATAGCTTGTCCCTCTTCATAGTTTAATCTTGGAGCTTTCAGCACTCCCCTCTTACCCCCTTTTAGTGCTGGAAGCTGGGAACGTGCCCCGAGTCCCTCGTACTTTCGCAACTTAAGTGACTTAGCCCCAACTTAGGGCTAACTAGGGACTTGGGTGTGCGTCACAAGATGTTTGTGGCAACTATTTCATTTTTAAGGTTATTTTTCCAACATTTTTTTTCAACATGTACCATTTTGCCATAGAAGTTGCACTTGAAACCATAATTCTCTATCTTATGTAGTCCTCCACACTTTTGGCATTTTGACTTGGAGTTGGCATATTTTGGAGAAGTCATGGTTTGGTGATATTTTGCCTTGTAGATTTGGCAACTAGTGAAGTTGCTAGATCCTTTTAATGTAGCAATTGGCTGTAATTTTGTTTGTCTTTTAGAAAATTTGACAAAGAAGTTACTAAATACCTAGGCCTATTTATCAATTGTTGCATTTTTGTTCATGAATTCTTCTTACTCCTCCTCAAGGGGTTCATATGGCGTTTCCCCCAATTTTCCAAACATTTTTTCCACCTCCAAAACAACAACCAACAAATCCCTAACAACACACAATTTTTTAATTCTAAGCTTAAGTTTGATAAAAATCTTCATGTCTTTTCAACCTCCTTAATCTTTCCTCTAGTGAAGAGCTTCTCCAACATGTCATAGTATAATTGCACTCATTGTTTCAGCTCTTGGTTGATTATGTCAAGCTTCACCCTAAGTTCCTTTGGGTCCATAATCCCATATTTTTGGCATTTGCTCCATGGCAACCTAGTCTACATGAGCCAATTCAATCCTTTTATACCATACTTTTGCATTTCCCCTCAAATTGAAGTGTGTAATCTTGAATAGTTTGACCTTATTGTAGTTTTTCACTTTTGCAACCATCTCCAACCTCTCAATCTAGCCAATAACATCTTCAAATTCTTTTCCCCAAAACAACTCATCCATTCTTTTAAGGTTAGTCATTTTGTCAAACTCCAACAATCTCCCTTCAATACAATTATATGTTTCGATGTGGGTGGTCACTGATCCTATTGAAAGATCCAATAGAAAGTTATTGCAACCCATATTGTATCTTAATTTCATGTTCAAAATTCCAAAGCCATTCTCCTTCATAATCTTCCTTAACCTCCAAACCAAAACCTTGGATTCTTCCTTTAAATGTTTTACGTAGATTGTTTTATCCCCTACAACAAACAACTCATCAATTCTAGAAAAAAAAAACTTCATTTTGTGATGAGGTGAAATCGAAATTACATAGATTCATAAATCTCCTATTCTAGGAACTACCTTAGTTCTCTTGTGCAATTCAATACTCAATAGGCTAAACAAAGATGACACAAAATTAATATCTAGTTTGTTGGTGGGCGTTAGTTGTCCAACTTCTAACTCCATCACTTGTTTTTAACCAAATAAAAACTCTTGTGTAAAAATCAATGTGGGTTACAAATATAGCTAAATCTCGAACTTGTGTTCTATATGAATTCAATCCCACTATGTGGACTGCACCAAATCCTTGTAGGTGCAAGATGATAGTTCCAACTTTGGGTAGGATGTCAAACCTAGCAAAAGGAAAATCAAATCACTTGTAGCCATAATTTCATCTCTCCGTTGTGCTTCTTCCAAATCCTCCCTTCTATTTTTATCCATTGTACTACTATTGGTGCTTCAATTTATCTAAATCATCACAACCAACCATGGTCCAAAATCACAATAAAACCCTTATCAATTTCCTTGAAAGAATTACTCCAATACCAAAAATGGGGGTGGCAAATGAATTGCCACTAGTAATAGTATTACACAATGTTAAGAACAATCCACATAACAATGTTGAATCCTTTTTATTCATGATATCCTTGGAACACAATTTCCAATAATCCACCACACCATCACAAAACAAAGTTGTTGTATCCTATAAACAAATAAACATCTTAATACATTTTGGTGGCATTGCTGAGATAAATTAGATCAAACTCTCTTGATTCACCTCTTTTGTTTGTCAACATGTATCATCCAATTATCCAACAAACACAAATCCAAAGTATTAAGATCTTGTTTTCTACTCCCCTAATGACAAGAATCCCTCCCAAACCCAACACAAAATAATTCCCCTTTTTCATAGTCCACCCAAGAATATAAATCCCAACCCTAAATACTCAAATGTGGGATGTGTTAGATGGTGAATTCTTGACATATCATTACTTCCATTCTTTAGTTCTAGGTCAAGCAATACATGGAAAACTTCTACATTCTATTTTACAACTTCCAACTCACTATTCCCTATGCAATGAAAAAGAGATACATTGGATACAATGATTTCTTGTAGAATCTAGAAAACAACCAACACATGTAAGCTTAAAGATATGCACTTTGCTTGTTTAGATGCTCATAATTTCCTCGCTTAAATCCTCCATTGATGTTCCTTATCGCCATCTTCAATTGTACCTCCTCCATACAAAGCTTCCACACAAATCTTATTAGCCAGCACACATAACTCAACAACAAACCATGTATAGAAGGTTCAGCAAAGTCATGACATCCCTTATGCTAGTTGCCATCGTTGTCAATCTTCATGAACAAACAACGAAAAAATGACGATCACATCCCCATGCAGAAAGGCATAAAAAATAAAACCCTAAAGGATGTCTTGCTTTTCATAGGACATGCCTTTAGGTCACACTCACACACAGCTTGTATTGCCTTAGGTCCTACCAACCTGGTAGGGTCCTTGCTACCAGTGTTGATACCAGGCACATGCCTATATACCAAACATACAAACCTCTCGATCTTTTTGTAGTGTAAATTGGGGGTGTCTTACCAAACACAATCCAGTGTCCGTTGTGAGTGGGCATTTGAAAAAGTGAAATGTTTGCTTCAGCAGGCATTTCACTTTTTGCGAACATTTCACTTTTTTGAAATGCTCGCATTACCTTGATTTAAATTTTTATTGTGATATCAAGATACCCTCCAAATCTAAATACCCTCTGGGTATCATAGTTACACTAATGTTGGGTGGGTGTATTTATGCAACCCCAATATATATAGACCCATACTGGTCGTGCTGTCAAGGAACCAACCAAATTGGTATCATCTTACTGGAATAGTGTTATGATACCCTTATAGCTCTATGTAGTGGTCCAATGATACCCAAGACTTTCTTGGTACATAATTTGTGAATGTACAAATTGTGACTAATATTGTCACTTCTCATTTGATAGGTGTTATGCAATAATAATGAATAACATTTGGGTTTTCATGGCTTTTGAATAACATGCTTGTCCATTCTTCCATAATAAAATAATAATAATATTGTTGTTGAAATATAAGCATCCACATAATTTATTATTGATAAAATATATATTAAAATTTATGATATAATACTATTGTGGCTTGTGTAGCTAACAATTTGCTTTGAAAAAAGTTGTTCAATAGTTAATAACTCTTGCACTGTAGGTCTAAACAACACTAAAGCACCCTGACACACATGTACTCATCAAAGAGAAGGTATCAAGAGCATGATGGTGGATATTGTGTGGTTTTGTAGATCTCATCATCACAAACAAATAAAACAAACAAATAAACCTTCGTTAATAGATACTAGTGTAGCATGTGTCAATGGCCCAAGCATGTACTAGTTACCAAATTAATTTTTCCCTTATAAACCCATTTATTGTAATTTCATTGAATTTTCAATGACACAAACTATTCAAAATTGAATATCTGTTGCACCTTAGGTCTTAAAATTTCCCAATCTTCATTAAATCTTACTCATCAAGTGTTTCCAACAATTCCAAAAGTTTTCCCAAATTTTCTTATAATTTTCAATTTTACTTTAAAGAATTTTCAATGAAAATTTTGTTCAATATTCAATAACTTCTCCACCATAGGTTGAAATTAGTGTTGTGCAGTTTTTTAATTTTCCAAAAAACCATCGATTTTGAGTATTAAAATAAAATTAGTATCAAAGAACCAGCTGGTTGTGGGTATTTAAAAAAAACGGAATCAAAGAACCAGCAAGTTCCAAGTATTTAAATTACCAGAATCGAAGAACCGACTGGTTCCAGGTATTTCAGAAAATCAGAATCAAAGAACCAGCTAGTTTCAGGTATTTCAAAAAAAAGTCAGAAACAAAGAACCGGCCAGTTCTGGGTAGTGCAAAACCTTCAAAGAACTAATGGTTTTCGTGAAAGAACTGACATTCTTTCCCAGTTTTTAAGGTTCTTTGATTATTGAAGTTTTTGCCAAGTCGATTCCGGGGGGCGGGTACCACAAAAATACAATTGACTAGTTTGGTTATGGGGGTGAGGGTTTCAGAAGATGGGAACCATTGGTTATATACCATCAATATGTACAATATGTGTCACAATTAACATTAAATACATTAAAGCCACATGTCTCATGAGGGATGGCCTTCTCTATGAGAAAAACCATAATTCTCTTGTAGTGGATGCTCATCACCTAATCATGGGTCAAAAAATTGAAAAAATAACATTGAATACACCTACCACAAAACTATAAATATTATATATTTTTACATTTTTTAAAACTATCAACTAAAATAAGGTTGAAAATGTGTAATGTATCTATATGAGAGCATCTCTCTCCAGCTGTGCTCAGTATGTAACCCTTGCGCAAAAAACTTTCACATCCAAGTTTAGTTATGAATTCTTTTACAACCCCACCCATATAACTGAAACTAGGACAACAAATAGGTGGGAAACTACTAATAGCAAACCACCTGGACCAATCATTATGATGGGCCAATCAGAAACACTGAGTAGCAGTTAGATCATATTTATTACCCTCTTTCCTGCAGGTGCACAGCGCTGCTGCGCCGTTTACCAGCCACGGCAACGTCCGCAATTATGCAGAGCCAAAACCATTTTCCTGACCCAAACCGGCATGTGTTGGATGTTGTTCATCCAATTTTACTGTGCAGGATCACATACGGAGCACCGTTGGAGATGCTCTGATACCGTTTCTACTCTTTCATTGTGCTTTAAACTATGATCAAAAGAAGTGAGTTATTAAACACTAAACCCAAGCATGAAGCAAACAAGTTGCTAATAGGTGGAGATAAAGAGTCAAAGGTATGAATGAATGAATGTATTTACAAGTTCAAAGAGATTGTGGCTGTGGATTTTTAAGAGTTGAAGTTGAATGCATCGCTTCGTTTTTTGTCACATGTTTTCAGAATGAAAACAATCATGAAGCTTTGCATTTGTGCTAAATTGTAAATCAATATTTTAGCAAAAACACTTTGTACAGTATCAAAAAAATTATTTTATTTTGTAATTTGTTATCAATCTTATATATTAATTCATTACGTCCGTCAGTGTGTCTGTCTGTCTTTTACTTATTTCTTACTTCTTTCGATTCCTGGCCCCTTTTTCTTTGGTACCCTCTTTCTTCTTCTTTTTCACAGTTTTTCTTTCTTTCTATACGCAATTTCTTTTTCTCTGACGTCATTTCGCTTTCATTACCTCTCTGGCAAAATCCCATTGACTCGGTTACTTTCGGATTTCTCTTTTACTTTACACTTCGTTACCCATTTCTTTTCACTTCAGTCCGTTTACTTTCCATGCCTTCTTCCCATAGGTGCGTACGGTGAGTACGGAGCTAATCGGATGGCGCCCTGGGTTTTCTTTCCGGGTTTACGGGGTTTCGTACAAAAACACTAATCTTCACCTAACTGCTTCAGTAATAATGTGAATAGGATCAATAAAAAATGGGCCCTGGAAATGGATCATGATTGGTTGATTCTAGATTCTTGGCCGGTGGACAAATTGCCTACAAGCCGACGTTACCTCAAATCGTCAGTAATGTGAATAGGGAACAAATTTTGGGCCTAAAAAATGGTTTGTGATTGGTCGACGGTAGATTCCCGGCCAGTGGGACATACTTCACACACCCACGTAGTTACGTCAAAGTGTCTACAGCGAACGTGTGTGAATAGGTACAGCATTCTTGGGCCCTCGAAAACGGTTCGTGATTGGTGGAACGAAGAATTTGGGCCAGTGGACAAAATCAATGTCAGTAGAATGTGAATAGGATGAATTCTGTTGGGCCCAGAAAATAATGGTTTGTGATTGGTCGAACACAGCTTTTCAGCCAGTGGAGAAAACCGCATACACACGCACGCACGCACACACATTACAAAACAATGGCCAGCAGTATGAACAGGAAAATTTTTTGGGCCCTTGCGTGATTGGTCGACTGTGACTTTTGGGCCACTGGACAACCCAAAAAGAATGTGACCATTGGACCATCGGTGTGCCCGGTGCCAAGCCCATCCGACTCTAAAGGACGTTGCAAATTGAAATTATAAGACTGGATTATTTTTTACTA
>Ga0209611_10001087_pt1 | contig 45009 bp, 27 predicted proteins | sample S1TSphgellanicum_3_FD_187693 | JGI IMG/M metagenome (GOLD analysis project Ga0209611, IMG submission 187693) | Host-associated microbial communities from peat moss isolated from Minnesota, USA - S1T2_Fc - Sphagnum magellanicum MG (SPAdes) (version 2) | ecosystem: Host-associated > Plants > Peat...
TTGTGTGGGTTATGTGCAAGCCCGTGTGAGTGACTAAAGCTTGTCACTCTTCCTAGTCCCATCCCGGAGCTCCAACCCGCCCCTTTACCCCTCAAAGGGTTGTGAGCTAGGGAGCGCGCTCCGACTCCTCCTTATTCCGCTGCTTTCTACTTGGGCTCAACTTTTTGAGTCCCTTGAGGAGTTGGGAGTGCGTCAAATATATTGACATACAACTACGAGGGCATTCAAAATCTTTGGGCAGAAGAAGGGTGTGGTAGGCGGCATCTGGGGCTCAGAGATTCATGAATTGGTCATACTGCATTGAAGTATTTCCTCCTACACATGAGGGGATCAAGTTGTTGCCAACGGTGCCCACATCCATTATGTTTCTCCTTGCTATCATTCTTGGCTACCTAAAGGCCAACACCCTGTGCCCACCTACAATGTTCACCTTTGTGGAAAGTTGATTAAATTCAATTAATGTCCTTAGAGCTCCAACTTGTAGACAAATTTTCACCAACTATCACATGTTATAATTATTGCTTGTTTTTTTCCATTTGCCAAACATGTATTTTCAATTACTTTCTTGATTTTTTCTCTCCATACAATCATGTTAAAACCAATATGGTTTGTTTTTTCAATCATATAAATGGCACTTAATTAGGTCATCTGTTAAATATAAAGTGCTATGACCAAGATGCCATGAAGACATATTGGCCCACCCCTACTTTTTCTATGCTTCTTCATTCTTGAAAATGATGCAATCCTTCAAGTTATTAGGGCAATGCTGGTCAACATTGACAAAGATTTGAAAATTAGTTGAAGCCAAAATTTTCTTATGCCCTTGTAGTTTCAAGGACACTCCACATTTAAGCTTACCATGTAAGTGAACTAGTATGTGTGAAAGGTTGTTACATCTATTGCTCCAAATTACCCTTTTCCACATATTCATACACAAGTTATATCCTACCAAGTAGATCGGAGAAACCAACCCAACAATGATAATCCAACATGTTAGATTTCTCATGTTGACACTCTAAACCATATCGAATACTTGGGAATGTTGATAACGGACTTGCTAGATTCTATTATATACCCAACATCAATGTAGAGCTTCCTTCTATGTGAAAGATGAAGAACTTAGAGAAAACCAAATAGAAAAAAATGATGTTCAAGAAATCGGGAAAGAAAGCGTGCAACAAGAAATCTAAAAAGAAAACATGCAACAAAAATTAAAAAAACAAAACACACTTACCTATGCAATTTTCCTCATGTACATTTCTTCTTCTTGTGATCCATCTTCTATGCACCTCCATTTGCTAGCGAGGTTTTTTCCATTGCTAACATACAATCTTTTGTTTGGAGGCCATATTACAAACATCGGGGAGCAAGGATGTCATAGTAATCATAATAGTCGCTATCACTCCCCATGACAAAAATAGACCTTGACAGTTAAAAAGGAGACCGTCAAAATGATTAAACCCTACAAACCCTATTTTCACCTTAAGTAGCTTACAATTGAACGAATACTTGACCTATGTATATTTTTTAAAATGCAAATGTCACCTAGTGGCATACTTCACCATGCTTGGACCCTATGACTAGCTCTAGAACATTTTTGTTTTTGTTATTGGCTTTTCACCATCATTTCCAAATGGCATAGAGTCCAAAAATGGATTAAGGTTAAATGTAGGACCTATTGGTTCCTAAGAGCTAGATTACAGGGTTGATGGACTACATATAGGTGCCCCATCAATTTGATTTTGACATTTTTTCAAGATGTTCCTTATTACATGCCCATTTGTGGCCTTCAAAGATTCCATCACTAGATCACATTACAATGTTGTTTTCTCTAAACCCTTTTCATTTGAAGTTCATATATATATATATAATACTTTCAAGGTGTTGTGCAAGCAATCCTTCAAAGTTTCTTTTGGAAAACTAAATTGAAATAAATCACTTGATAGTTGATATGCATTTGCTTCCACATAGTAGGAAGAATAAATTGAGTCATGTATTTATTACCCATGTTATAGTTTGCAAAATGTAAATTGTAGGAAATAGCCATGGTGTTAAATTATATAAACTCCACAATTTGTTTTACTATATTTTCTTTTTGAAGGGCCTTGGTTTTGTGTAAGGAAACAAACTCAAATTGTTACATGTTTAGTACATTTGTCTTCAATTTTATGCTTGCCCAAAATTTAGCCATTTTTGGAAACATGCACACAAGACAAAAGAACCACTCACATTCAAACTAAAACCACAATCATTGGCTTAACAATCACTAAACATAACCAAAACTAATAAAATGCCACCAAAACATTCATTGGATTCTAGTCCTAGGAAAAGATCATTGGATTTCAAACCAAATTGGTCCTTGGAAACATTCACTACATTTTAATTATTGGACATAATCATAAGCAAAAACTAATAGATTATAGTCATTGAAAATAATTACTTAATTTTAAACATATGAAATAGTCACTTGATTTTAGACCAACCCAATCCCTAGAAATTGTCACAATAAATAATTTGAATTACCAAATTTCAAACCAAAACAAACTTAATGTAGGCTTGATGACCATTTACAATTTTCAATTATGGTCTATTTCATTATTACACAAATGAAAATCACCAACATCAAGCACTAAATAGGGAATATTTCACTAAAATCCAAAGGAAAATGACTAATAGTAGGCACAACATGGCATAATGAAAACCACCAAGACCATGATAATCAACAACAACAACAACAACTAAATAGGGATTATTCCACCAAAATCTAAAAAAAAGACTAAAAAAAGACATAATATGACTTAATGAAAACCACCAAGACCATGATCATTAACAATAATAAATGTTAAATAAGGATTGTTTCACAAAAATCTAAGGGAAAGTCACCAATAGTAATGGTTAATGCATAATCAAAATCACTAATACCATCATCATTGGACCTAAATTTGAAGGTTTGGCAATTGTTTTCACCAAGGCCAAAAAGAAGATGACTAACAAGATGCCTAATTTGACATAATGAAAATGTCAAAAGTTTTTTGATTGTTACATCCTAATTACTATACGTTAGTTTGGAATTGCTTCTAATGTGAGTGCAATTAAATTTTTTTAATGTATTGGATATAATCCCAAGATGTGTGATTTCAAAACACTTAAATCACTTTTGGTGATTTGAAATTCCAAAACACACATGTTTTGTTGTAGTTTTTTTGTGTTTTATGCAAGTTTTTTTTAATATTTAGTTTGTGTGATTTGCATTGTGTTTTATAGGCTTGGATTCATGTATTGTTCAAAGTTAGTCTCATTTTGAATCACCAAAAGTGATGTTTAACTTGATAGTGTTAGAGCTATATTTGTTGTTTTTGCACTAGTAGCTTTATTTGTGTTTTGGATAGGAATTTAAACATGTGGCAAGTTATTGTATTGTTTTGTTTTTGTTATAGCTAGGGGTGTTTCTTGGCCTAAAGAAGTTCACCCAAGGATTATGTGATTTTTGAGTTTGATTTTCATGTAAAATTCCTTTGGAAGTTGACCCAAATGATGGCTTGGTATTTCGGAGTCTATTGTGTGAAGGAAAGAAAAATAGCAAAGAAGAGGCTTTTGCCTTTGCCACATGGCCCCCTTCCCTTTGTCCTTTTTTTTTTTTTTTTCTTGTTGAGCCCTTTTTCTCTCTCATTTTACTTGGCATGGATGTGGGAATTCATAGCAACCACAACACCAATGATAAGAATTGTTGCCACCACCACCATCATCATTATAACTTCAAACTCCAACTAGACATTGGGTGTTCTTGGTATTAAGAAGGAAGAGAGGGGAGGCCCACCTCCTTCTCTTTTTTATTTTTTTTGTTGCTATCATCATTGATGCATTGCCATAGCAATACCAAAAGTTGTTGGAGGAGGGGGAGGAAGGGGGAGACGAGAGATTGGAGCTTCACAATGCCATTGTCATGTGAATCCAAATTCCCCCAGACCTCCAATACTTGGGGAGTGTTGGGAGGCTCGTGAGGCTCAATGTAGCTTCAAGATAAGGGGAATCACAAGGCCAATATGAACCTCCAACAATCTTCCTTTTCCTTTTATTTTTTTTCAATATTTTTGAACATGAGGTTCAAGAACAACCAAATTTGGCACTAATTTGATTCAAGAATACATTAAAAAGAAATCCCCCAAAATGGAACTCTTGAAGGTAGAATTTTTTCCTATGTTGGTTAAACATCGTGGATGTTAAGAGATCACAATATTGTCATTATATGGTAGTTATCGTTAGATGACAAAACAATCTTAGGATAATTTTAGAGTGAAAGTGTTTCTAATGATAGTACTATTAGTATAGTGAACTACCTTCCTAGGGTAGAATAATGTTAATTCCAAGAGAAATTTTAATAGAAGTAATATTAATTACTATCTAAATAATATCCTAGTCTAGTTTACTTAGAAAGGTATTTTAGTATCTATTTAGTTACTAGTGGTAAATATCTTATTTATTATTTTCTATTTATTAAAAGGTGAAACCATTTAGGTTAATTAGTCTAAGTGGATAAGGGATGGATGGATTTCCCTTAATTAGGATGTGTGAAAGGGATTACGATAAGGAAATATAAAAGGATAAGGACTCAACCTTTATGTTCTTAGGTTCCTTATTTATTTATTGGGAGGAGTGAAAGATTGGATTAGAAAATTAAATCATCAACATTAGGAGGATGCTTGTGTGTGACACTTTTTTGTTAAGAAGGAAAAGATGATGAGAGAAAGTTGTATTTACCCTTATGTAATGGAGAATGGTTGAAGTTGTATGGATTCTAATGTTTCTTCTTGGTGTGTGTTTTATTTAGAATGTGGTAAAGGAAAGGAAAGTAGTTCATATCAAATTTATATAAAATTTTGTTACTTTTATGTATTAGTTCTTTTTTTCTTCTATAAAGTTAAAATATTATCTACTTCATGTTCTAGTTTTGGAGTAAAAAATGCATTTTGCCACAAGATGTTAGTTACCATTGGAAGGTAGCAACAACAAGGTAGACATGAAATTTGAGGTTTACGGGGAAAATAATGTTGCTGCAAAGAATAAGTAATAACCACAAAGGGTCTATAGGTGCTATAGATGGTAGGCAACAACTAGCAAAAGTTTTAAGGTGGTTGTGGGTCTTCTTTCAAGTTTTAGATGATGATATGTGTAGGATAGTAGCAATTGCATGACAATAGCTACTGCAAGATGGTAGTTGTTGCAGGATGGTAGGTAGATAATAAACAAGTTTTACTCTCATGTGTTTTCATTTTTTAAAAAATTCCTTTCTTTATTCGACAACATTTTACTTTGATGGTAACTAGGTTAATAACAACCAATGCATTTGTAACTATGTGTAATTAAATATGATTTGTAATTAACTTTAATTATTTTTGTAATTGTTTTGCACCCTTGACCACTTTTATAATTATGCTACAACTACATTTGCAACTAATGACTTCTTCATCTTACACTCTAGAATCGTTTTCATCCACATGATCATGCCCATATGTTCAATTATTTATAAATGGAATTAAACTTAGTTACACCACTAGAGTGTCAACATAGCCCTTAGTGGTATACATAGGTGCATTAAGAAACTTTTGAAAAGTATGTGTATTTTTGTGAAATTTTTTTCGAGGTATAATGTGGGTATGTTTATAATAGTGTTGCATTTATGAAATTATATTTAGTTTGTACTTATGCAAATTAACTACTTACCTACCTATATATGTTTATTTACGTACTTAACCTAAGCTATCACCAACTATCACATGTTATAATTGTTGCTTGTTTTTTTCCGTTTGCCAAACATGTATTCACAATAATTGGTTATCACAAGTTTTTATAGGCTTGTGTAATTATTATTTGCAATTTGTCAAAGAGTTTAGCAAAATTGCAAAACTTTTGACCCAGTTGACAAGGATTGACCATGAATACATTTGGGGTGAAGCATAAGAATATGCCTTTTAGGAATTTAAGGCATGTTTCACTTCAACTCCCATTTTCCAACAACCCATTTGGGACCATTTCAAACAAACATGGATTGGAACACCTTAAGACTGGGAACTATGTTTATCTAATAGGATGATGATGGTTGATAATTTGTGGTGGCATATGTTGATCAATTCAACAATAAGATGAAAACCAGATACAATTCGTTTGAGGGGGATGCTTTATTATTGTTTGGGTAGTTTCATCATTTTGGTGTTATTTATATGGTAGCCCATTCATTTTGGTTATGGATCATCAGCCTTTGAAATTCATAACGGAATCAAATTGTTTCACAAGAAAGTGAGCCATGTGGGCATTTATCATGCATGAGTATGACTTTGACATTGTTCATAGGGTTGGTAAGGTTAATCAGGGTGTTGATGGGTTAAGTTGGAACTCAAGTTCTAATGAGGAGGATACCATGGGCGCTTGTTGGCATGGTGATGTCAATTTCAAGGCAATTATAGGTTGGCATGCCTTTGCATACATATATGTCATTGTTGGGATGTTTTGGGGTTGTACCTCAAATTAACGTGAGTGCCAAGGATTTCCATGATGTGGGCATTGAGTGGTGCCCTAAACATATATAAATATGCACTTTTTATTGCATATATGCAAGTTCATGTAAAGTCCTAGTCAAAGATTAACATCTAGGGAACATGATTGGGTCATATGTAGGGCCAAAACGTTCTTATGGGAAAATAATTCCCTCCTATAGGTGTGGAGTGATGGATAAGTGTGGGTAGTGCTTCATTTAAAACAATCCGAAGGCCTTGTGTGACATGTTCACAAAGAGTTGTATCAATTTGGGGTTTGATGGATTTATAGTTTGTTCCACTCATAATATTGGTAATGTGAAATGCAACTACAAATTCAATAGTATGTTTCTTGGTGTGTGGAGTGTGATTGAGTTCATGCATCATTCAATGCACCTACACCTCATTTATAACCATTGCCATCGTGGGTCTAAGGTATTGGTGGAGTTTAAATTTCGCTAGTCTCTTGAGTTTGACAATATAACATAATTGATAAATTTTGGAACTATGACTGAACATGTTTCCAAATGGTTCGATTTGGTTCCATTGTCAGATCGCATTAATAATGGCCCAACATATGCATTTTTGGATGTGTTCAATAGGTTTGATGCCATCATTAGTACTCATCAACCAATGTATCAAATTCCATGGGGAATATTAAGAATTGTGTGAAAAACACTTATAGATCATCATATAACTTCATTAGACCATTTAAGGCAAATGTGTTAATAAAAAAAATGGTGTAAACAATGAAATGAGGTTTGCATAGTATGGGTTCCAAAAAGGTCATACTAGAGATTGAAATATTTAGTTACCATGGTTAATTATGGGGTGTATGTTTAGTTGACATGCATTTTTAATTTCATTTTCATCATATTTTTTATTGTTTGGCCATGATCTTGAACTACCAACTTTAATATGATGTGATGACATGGCAATAGTGGATTTGGATGATCCAAAAATGTTGTTTTAGGCATGTGAGCATCAAGTAGCCTTTGTTTTGATGTGTAATGCCAATGGTTATGCAAAATTTAACAATTGTTTAACATTGAGACACACTTTAATATGCCATTATTCAGGGAGGTGGTTATTAGCCTTAAATTCATAAATTTGAGCTAGGAGATTACGTGTACTTGTAATAAACAACTAACATTACTTTGGACGTGATTGCATGACATGTTATTTTGCATGTGCAAGAGGTGTTACCTTTTGAGGTGTTGTTTTGAAAGATGGGATGATCAAACTTGGAAGGACCATGTGCATAATTATGTGTCATGTCATCTTCCACATATTGATTGTCATGTTGATCCATCTTTAGTGGTTGTCCATGCAGGATTACATAATATGTTGTGTGGGTAGTCTATGGGAGTTGTTACTATATTGATTTATGATTAGTGTTTTAGAGGTTGGTATACATGATGTCTTATAACACCATTGGAAGAAGTGTTAGTTGAAAAATGGTTTTGCCTTTGGTGCTTAAAATAAACTTAGGTGCTTATTCTTATAATTAAAAATAGGATGTAACTTAAATTTTCCAAGATGATTGACATTTGGTTGAAGAATTGAAGGATTACAACCACCATGCCGTGTAATTAATGATGGGGCTCATATTTGCACTTGGCCTATTGGTCCTTTCATCTTAAAACCAAAATGTTCATTCATGGTTGATTTCCAATATTAAACATTTATTACATTGTTATTTAGCTTAAGGGGATTTAAACTTTAGAGATAAAGGGTGGGTTGAATCTATTGTACCATTTAATGTATTTATGTTTTATATGTTATATATGTGTTAATAATGGTGGTTGTAGGCACCATCAATATAAAAATGCACAACAACGACCAACAATAACACAATCATTAATTACAATAAAAGCTAAATAAAGATTATTTCACCATGTTACCTAAAGGAAGATCACCAACAATAGTGTTTGATGCATAATCAAGATCACAAATACCATCATCACCATTTGAATTTTGTGATTTAAGAATTGTTTCACCAAAATCTGGAAAAAATTCACCATTTGAGTAGAATATGCATAATGAAGATCACCAATACCATGATCATTATCTACAATAGGGGCTAAATAAGGACAATTTCATTGAAATCTAAGGAAAATCACCAACAATAGTGATTAATGCGCAATCAAAATTGCCAAAACCATCATCACCACTTGAATTTGAAGGTTTAATGACTATTTCATTAGAATTAAAAAGAAGACCACCAAAAAAATGGCCTAATACACAATGAAAACCACCAAGGCCATGATAGGGATTATTTCATTATGAAGACCACCGTGATCATGGATCATTTCACCAAAACTTAAAAGAAGATCACCAATTTAGTAACTTGGCTAATGCATAAGCAAGACCATGACTAGAACTACATTTGTGCATAAATAAGGAATGTTTATTGAATTGTAGACCATAAGGAAGAGATTTTTTAGTTCATTGAGTACTAATACTCACCAATGTTAACACAATTATGTTGTTTTAGATGTGTAGACCTAAAATTTTGGGTTCAAATGCATTTGCAAATCCATACACATAAAAGCTAACAATTTTTTTTAGATTATTAAGTTACCAACCTAAAAGAAGGGTTTTAGGTGCATATGAATACCCATACACATCAAAGCCAACAATTTTTTTCCAATTCTATTGAGTTGTAGATTGAAAAAATGGGTCATATGCATTTGAATACCCATAGACATCAAGGCCAACATAATTTTCAACAAAACTAGAGCTACAAACCATATGCCTTAGATGTTAATTGATGTTAATATCCATAGACATAAAAGCCAACTTAATTGTCAAATTTATTGAATTGTAGACCATACCATTATTCAAGTGCATATGAATAGCCATATACATCAAAACAAATTTTTTTTCAAGATTATTGAACTAGAAACCCAAAAGCAGGGTTTTAAGGTCCATTTAAGTATGCATACAAATCAAAATCAACATTATTTTTAACAAAAACAAAGCCACAGACCATACACCTTGGATTCTAATTCACGTGAATATCCATATTCATCAAAATATATCATATTTTTGGAGCTACAAACCTAAAAAACCAAGATGTGGTTGCATTTGAGTACCCATTCACAACAAAACCAATAGAAATTTCAACTTTCTTGATTTGCAATTTGAAAAAATCGGTTTCATGTTTACCCTAAATGTATAGAAATTAGAGCCAACCAAAATTCCAAGTTTCTTGAGTTGCCACCCAATTACAACTCGGTTTTGAGGTTCACCCTAAACCCATAATCATCAAAATCAAGTTATTTAAATACTTTTATGAGATGTAAATCTGATTTTACATTTTAGGTTCAATTGACTACCCATATAGACCAAATTTCAAAACAACAACATATGTACAATATGGTTGTTCAAAACAAAAATATCAAATGTTGGGATCATCTAGGAAACAAAGCTTCAAACAATTCATTTGAATTGTAAATGGGTTTTCAAAGACCACCTTGGAAGTCCTTGTTGGGCAATTGTGTAATGGTAGAAGATGTTGCGATGTTTCACATTGTTTAGGGCATGGCATTCAAGGGATTCACCCAAAACTTTATGCCAAACACAATTTACTCAATGGAGGCATCACATCATAGATGAATCCATAGGCAATTTTGGTAGGAGATGCTCAATCATGAATGCATCTGTTAGAGGAGGGAGTAGACATTTAGGGTATTTAGTTGGTTTTTCATGGCTATGGGGACATTTTGGGGGTTTAAGATTTGGAGTACAAGGCACAACTATTGGAGTTTGTGGAGGTTTAGAAGGTCTTTGGTTTTTGGAAACAAGATAAGATGTCTTGTTTATAGTCTTGGAGGTTCATTGCTTCAAGGATTCTTTCTACCATTCGCCAATTAGGGCTTGGAAAATATCACAACCATGGTGATACCATATGAAAAATGATCACATGAGTAGGAGAAATGCTTGCGGAAAGGAAAGGTCTTCAACAAGATAATCAAAACATTCTTCCTCTTCTTTCGTACATTGAGCTATTAGAATTAGAATTGGTTATGTTGGGTTAAACCTCCCTTAAAGGGGTTGCAAAATTGGGGTGTTGTTGTGGAGCTTGGGAGAAAAAAATTGGGTTCAAACTCCTTAGAATGCCCTAGGTCAAGCTCTTTAAGGTTGTGCTAGTTTAAAAAAAACCCTTATTCCATGTTATAGACTTCCAACACAAGCAATTTTTGATGTTTGTCTTGTTCCTCTTGTCTATATCTTTTTTTCCTTCTAAACCTTTAAACTCTTAAGGTTGTGTCTTAAACTCGGAGGTCGTTCAAAAATGTGAACCAAAAGAAAAACAATTAGAATTTGGATGCAACAAACAAAAGTTGAAAAGTGCTTCTAAACAAAGCTTATGCTTCACATAAGAACTTTGCAAGACTCAAGACCTAGGCTTCCTTAGATGGCGCACAAGTAGAAAACTTGATAGTTTGGGAGATTTTTTGACTTTGGGGCCCTATTTGATGCCTTAGTAAAAATATTGTGGTATCCTTTTGATCCCATCACATGAATTTGGTGAACATGAACTTTCAATGTTGTGTTAGCTACATGATATGGATTAACTTTATTACGAAAAACCTCTTCACCATCTTGGAGAGCTTGGAGTGGGATATTCTGCTGGGGGAAGTCCTCCAAACACCAAAGTGAATTTTTGTTGAGGTAGTTTTGATATTTAGATTGAACATGCTTGGTTACAATGCTAGCATGTGGAGCTTCAAGGAGAGTGATTGTGGATAGGTTGTTCGTGCTTGCTATTTGCAGCCCTTGGGTAAGTTTAAAACTAATCATGATTTGGATCAAATTTTATGTAAATTTGGGGCATCTTGAAGAGCCATTCAGATCTTTCTAAACACATCATGTTTTTCCAACTAGGTTAATTTTAGTCCCATGACCATATCCAAATCCCATAGCCATTGAATGCTACATATCTGTGTGCATTTGTGTATTTTTCATGTTTGTCCATGCAAAGAGAATAAAGGTGGGACATACATTCACCTATGAGTTTATTTATCCCCAAGGAGTGACTCTGGAGCCTCATCTTTGGTGTTGCAAATGACACACTGCATCCCCCAATCTTAACTCCAATGGATCCCTATTAAACCTCCAAAGCATTGAAAGCTTCAAATGAATGTTAAGTACAAGCTAGGGATAGGTTGAGGATACATGTGAGAACGCCTTGAGCATTGTCGAGGATTACCCAATTGGGATTGAGAATCGACTTCAACATTCAGTGCAGAAAATGTGGAAAAAGGCATGTCAACGTCCTAACCTGTGAATTGACAAGTTGCACGAATCATCAATGTCACAAACTTGTGTTGTGAGAAAGTATCACATGTGGCATCTGAACCGCCATTTTTTCCCAATAATAAAATAGCTTATGGTATTGTGAGGAGAGCTTACGAGGATTTGATACCACATGTGAAGTCCCCTTTGTTGACAAATTGAACTGTTGGGGTGGTGGCTGTGGTTAAGCTTTCAAGCTCCAACAAGATCTGGGTTTAGTGCACAACAATGGACCCAATTCAAATCAGAGTACACCATACAATGAGTCTTTTTGCATAATGGGTATATTATGATGACACCCAAAAGAGAGTGTAAATTTAGTGAGGACCCAATGGTCCAAGCTCTCAGTTACTGCCACCTCTTGGAAGCAGGCTTAATCACTAGGCAGGTGGCTGCACAACAAGCCTATTGATCCAAACTTCCCATTTCATGTTCTTTGAGCATAATAACCATCAGCTAGCAACATTATGGATACAAAATGAATAATAGATCTAAAAAAACATTTCCTCAAGAGGCAAAAGAGTTGTGCACAGATGGAGATACTCTGGAATAATGGATTTTGGTTTTAAGGACATATATATTGCCAGTTTTTACAGAAAGTAGAACTCACCAGTTCATTGTCACCTGAGTGGAGTAGAGGTGCAGGAACATACAAGGTACATTGAGGGCCAACGCTCTGTTCCATGAAAATGTCAGGCATGAATATTAAGACACATCCCAAAGTGAGTGATGTGTTATGGTTTAGTGTTTAGGGTAGAGAACCCATTCATATGAATTTCATAACATTCCCCTGATTAAGGAACTCAAAAGAAAATTTACAGATAACCGTGATGATCTCACTATCTGGAACTCTGATTACTGTATTGCTAGAATCTTCATTGTTGTATATATATTGTGTATGACAAAAAGGGGCTTTTGAGTAAAAGCAGCATACTGGCCAGAAGCGACCGAGGTTGAAGCCATTTACAAATGCCACACCCTTTGTCCACCCCCGGAATGATATGAATGTGTCTGCTGACTTTTGGGAATTCTCAATCTTCAGCACTCCTCGATAGAATGCTGGACCACCTCCTGTCAACAATGCACAAAAAGAATGGAGTTGAGATGCCAACCATTTTTGAGAACCATACAAATTTTGCGGATCATTGAAGCTGCCCAATTTGTGACTAATTCCACAATAGAAAAAAGATGAGAAAAACATAGGTTGACAGTACCCCCAACTTGCAGGTCTTCAGCCAAGTCAGTGTCTGATGTCATAGCCTCCAATCCAGATTCATACATTCTTCTCCTTGTCACAATGTTGGATGTGATTTTTGAAATGTCATTTAGTTCAATTGGGTATGCAGTCCATCCGAGGACAGGTGTGTCATCCAGAAACACAGCCTCTGTGATGCCCTGAAAGCAGTGTTGTGCAAGGAAGGTTAGGAAAGAGAGTTTGTATCCATGTAATTTCTGTGTTTAAAACCCTAAACCCTAAACCCTAAAATAGTGCACAAAACCTCCATTTACTGAGATACCATGGAAATACAGGTTTGCACAAAGGAAGTGACTGAACTTTGTTTTCGCCCATGAATGGTCCATAATTAACTCGGCCCATGTTCTCAACCTGCATTTTGAACACAAATGTCATCAATTCATCAGATTGCAAATGCCATGCACAAAGCTGCAATAAAGAATTGAACCTACAAATGCCTGCTGTGAACAAATTAGCTAAAGATGATGTTTAGAGCAAACAAACACCATGGTTAGTTTTGACCATTTCTCCAACAACATTTTGCACATACCAGGATGTCAAGTTGTGAACCAGGCAGAGCTGCAGCAGTAGCAACTGTCAAAGAGTTAGCAGACCAGCGCTCTAGAGTCCCCAGATACATGCGGTTGGCAGAATTGTTTCCAACAAACACCTGAGCTCTATCATATACCTGGGGCCAACCATGATGCACATTGGCATTCAATCACAAAACTTTTGTTGCAGGAAAGCATAGAGATGATAACTGCAGACCCTAAACCCTAAACCTCTAAACTCCAATATGTCTGTAAGAAAATTAGTGGTGAGTACATGGACTTGGGAAACAAAAGTACATGCTGCATATCTCGCAAGGGAAAGCTATCTTAACCCCTGACATTGCATGTATCTCCTGTAACTACAAGGATTGCAAAGTAAGCTTGTCTGAGAGTGGTGCATCTTATGGATGACAAAAACACCAGTTTTGACCTACCTGCACAACTGAGAGTTTGCTACCCGGTTGCACACTTGCAGGCAGTTTTGACCGGTAGAGAATGAACCCAGATGCCTGGATCAATGACAAACAATTCACTGGGTTAACACAACAGCCCATGATGTTGTGAGTGCAATGTGGTTGACAATAATTCTGTAAACCAATGTTAAGAAGGATGCAAAATTGATAAGAATGTAATAAATGGTGTCTTTTAGGGTTTAGGGTTTAGCATGCCTGCTTGAGTTGTTCCATTGGTACAGGCCAGTCCATAGAAACTCCTTGCGGAGGCTGGCTCAAAGCCTCCAGCAAATCAAACAAAGATGCTAGCATGTCCATTGTGACTAACCCATAAGCTCTTCTTTCCGGCAGGGGAGGTGGATCTGGCAGTGTGCCGACTACATATCTGCTCATCACTTCTCTAATTGCTGAAAACATACACACCAAAACCACAGAATCAGTATTCTCCCAATGATGGATTGACTTTTATTGACAGCTCCAAAAGCCAACAGACCTATGTGAAGAATAGTAATTAGGTTTTTGGGGTTTGAGCAAAAAACAAAGACATTCCTAATCAAGAGAGATGGGTGTTAAGTATGGTTCAGATGATTTAGGGTTTAGGGTGGATTAAATGCAATGGTTACCTTGAAACTTGGCATTGCTTACATCACCAGCTTCTCCAATGGGTGCATCCTGATATAAACCGACATCAGAGATTTCAATTGCTGCAGAAATTGCAAAATGCCATTAGAAGTGTATGAAGAAGAACAAGGGGAAAATAAACAAATAAATAAATAAAATCCAGTTTTGTAGTTACCTACCCATCAGTCCTCAAATCAAAGCTTACATAGTCATAGGAGGTGATGTCGGGCTGGAAATCAAATGAGAAAGCCCCTGTGTTGGCACCACTTTGAAACCCAAAACTGGTTCCTCCGTGCACCATCTGCGCCGCAGTTTGCCCAACCAGTTCCCCCATATAAGAAACATCTCACAGATGTATCCACAGAATGCTTAAGCCTGTACCCTTGATGAAAAAAAGGCAACTCTAACATAAGAGACATATGATGCAGCTCTCTTACATATAGTACAACAGAAGCATTTAGTGATAAAACATAGTCCAAATCGGATGCTGTGCTTGCTGCATCTGTTTGAGCAATTCGTTCGCCCCAATGGGTTAGCCAGCCTGTGTAAAATTCCCTGTCAAATTGTTCAACTTATCATCCTCCCAAGTTCCACACTCATCAAAGAGCATGTACATACATATATATATATATACTCTGGATTTATCTAGAGTCTATGGTTTCATGCAGTTCATATACATATAAAATTCAAATAATTATTACTTAAATACCTTTCAAAAAATAACATAAAAAGGGACTTGTTAACATTCCCTGGCCACAGGGTTTTAGTACCCTAAACCCTATACACACACATAGTTCTTAGTTGTGCTACTGAAGCATCTGCAGGAAAGTACCCAGAAACAAAAGCCAACAGCAAATGACTAAAAATGGACTTACGCTGATAAAGGGGGTGACATCCCTGCAGGGTTGTAATGTTTCTGCAGTGCAAATGCTGATGATGGATCTGAGCCTGTTGGGAAGTCGATAGCTGCAAACACACATTGGAGTTTACATTTGACTTTATGTTTGCATGTTTCAGTTTTAGTCACAGTAGTCCATGATCCCTACACCCTCAAACCCTCAACCCTAAAACCTACAAAAGCATGACAGATTTGAGCCTAAAGCTTGCTATGCATTATTCAAAGCAAGAGTTGCTATTCCACTGGTTACAAACACAAAGCAATTAGGTCACGGGCATACATGTTTTGCTATTGGTTAGACACACCTGTGTAAACTCCACAACCTTGAAGGCTCCCATTCTCAAGATTCTCCACAGCCGCTCCATCTGTCGTATAACTGAGCAGCAGCATGAACCAGCAATGAGGATTGAACATAGGGGAAAGTGTACAAAGACTATACAGGAAAAAGAAAGTGGGTTTAAGGTATTTATTAGGGTTTGAGTTTGAAGTACATGATGACATTATTCCCAAGGTGTTCCCTGACTGTATCAAGCAGGTGATGTAAATACACATGATCACTTCCAAATGATCCATACTCATTCTCAATCTGCACAACACAATTGGATATTTGTGAACAAATCAGAATTTCTTTAAATATATAAATAAATATACTGACTTGGAAAAAGCATAGCAGAGAGTACTTGGATCATTATGATACAGCCACCAGCTGTGTACAGTGATGGTGCCAGTATGGGCAGCAACAAATCCCACCATCTATCCACCTGCACCACAATCTGGGAGTCAGTATTGTGTGCTCTAATCTAGCAGCATTGCTGCTCCATGAAGTCTGCAAAAAAAAAAGCATTCATCCACCTGCACAGGCATTTTGTGCATGATGATATCTTCTTGCACAAGTGGCTTGGAAGGAAATTTTATGTCTTTCCAAATACCTGAAACAGCAGTTGTGAAATGATGATCTTCTTCTTCCTTCCTGAGGGAAAGGAATTGACAAGGATAAGGAGGGATGTGAAGATGGGTGTGCACCATGTTTAAGAATAAGTTGTTTGATGAGCGCAGTTGCACTGGAGGTTGCAGTGCAAGGAGCCATGCTGGAAATCCCCCGAAATCCCATTCTGCCAACACCAAAAAATGAAAATAAGAATAAAAATCCTCAACAAAACAGTGTGAAGGTCAACAGCAAAGCAATCAAGGTTTGGTTTTTTCAATTTTGTCGAGTGGGTGGACTGGTGACCATCCACAACATTAATGAGCCAAATCTGGCTAGATGTCAGGCAAGAAAGTAGAACTTTTTGAGAATCCTGCTTTGTTCAGATGACCTCCATGACCTCGGCATCTAAATGTGGTGACTTCCATGTGTTTTTCCTCAAAAAATGGCAACTTTTGCAAAAAAATCCAAAAGAACCCTTTGCACAATTTGCACATAATTTTTGTTGTTCTTGTTGTTGTGGTGCAAAAATTCACCAAAAAAGAAAAAACATTGAAAGCTATAGGTATGTCACAATGCATAAATATCCCATGAAAGAAAGAACTGGTTGAACTGCATTATTTAAGATTTGTTTCAATTTTCATATACCTCCACAAATGTAGGGCCCAATTCGAAGCATGACCAAAAAGTCTAGCTCATGTGCAAGCTCAAGAAAAGCCGGAAGGTCTGCTAAGCCATTGAAGTTGAGCATCTCAGGATCTGGCTCATGTAGGTTCCATGGCACATAAGTTTGAATGGTGTTCAGACCCAATGCCTTGGCTCGAAGCAATCTGTCTTTCCACAGCTGCCATTTGTGGCAAAATCCAACAACAACAACTATTTATTTCTTTCTTTCTTTATTTTTTCAATGCCCGACTTACCAAACTTCAAAGAGTTCCACATCACAACAAGGCTCAGTGGTTTGCAAACCCTAATGTGCAAGCTCTTTAGAGATCTGATGGGTTCTTTTCCACAGGAAAAAACATAATGAAATTCTGCAATTGGGTGGTACCCTAGAACCCTGAAGTAGTGCAAATGGGTCCTTAGTTCTTACCTGTGGGAGGATCCTGAAGTAGTGCAATTCGCCTCCAAGGATTCGGAAGGGTAACCCATCTTTCACAAACATGTCACCAGATATTTCAAAGCTGCGGGAGTTCGTGGAAAGGAGTTGTTGGAAGGGTAACCCATCTTGCATCGTCACGGAAGTACAAGAGGATGATGACGGGAATGAGGAGAAGAAGAAGAAGAGGAGGAGCAGCAGCAACCCTTTGAGATGATGATCATGATTACCCATCTTCACCAACGTGGGTCATGAAGCTTCCAAGACAGAGATAGATACACTTCAGACAGAGAAAAAAGATTACGGTTTAGGGTTCAGATTGCTGCAAAACTCCTCCGATCCATTGCATGCATGCATGCGTGTGTTACCAGCAACGAAAGCAATCTGGACCTCCTCAAATAAGCTTCCAAAATCCCTTTTCCTCTACTCTTGAAGATTACAAGCGACATTTTCACAATTCCATGATAATGATCCAAGGAACACAATCATGCTTGAGAATCCGACCCAAGACTCCAAATCCTGGCTTCTTCTAACCTTGTACAAGAGAAACAAGAAATTCCTCCCAACTCCACTCCTTGTATTAAACTGTATTACCTCAAGTCCCTATCACTACCAGGCAGGTACTGGTACGAGGCTGGCTGGTACCTATTGCCTCAGGAGCCCTACTACATACCAGGCAAGTATTGGCACGAGGCTGGTACGTACTGCATATATTGCCTCAGGTCATACCAATCTGGTCATACCCTAAAATTGCTTGAGTTTGGGAGAGACGAGAAAAGGGGAAGTGGTGCAGCAGGTAAGTGAGTGGGTTTCTGAGATGGCATCGGATCTGGGAACTTTGGCGTCCTCTGAACCCGAGGAAGAAGAAGAATCAGGCACACCTGAAAAATTTGGCGCTGGATTACAGATGCGAGAAGGAGGAGGAGGAGGAGGAGGAGGAGGAGGAGGAGGAGAACATCCGGCAGTGGACGATTCCAGCACATCTGTAGGTGAGAGAATAGTCCTGAATCTTTTAGAACATACCCAATCTGTATTAGCTGCATTGCTTTTGGTAAACACCACAGGGAGAGAGTCTTCTTTTGGTATGTTTCCTTTGAAGGATTGGGATCATGGGTTAGGTCAAGGTGGTGGCTTTGGAGCTGGTGGAATTGATGTTTAGAAAGTTTTTCCGGAGCTGAAGACTGCAGTGTATTCTTTCTTTGGCATATGAAGATGGAGGAGCAGGAGGAGGAGTTCAGGAGTCAACTGTAGGAAAGGAAGCAGCAGCAGCACAAGGGAGAGATGAAAATCTGCCACCCCAAGTCAACACAGAGGTCCAGGTTTTGCAACAGGGGGTAACCAAGCAAATCATGAAAGAAGGTCATGGGGATGCCCCTCCTCCTCGGCATTCCACTTGCTTTGGTACGTTGTTGCATCTTCAAGCTCTTTGGAAATTATTAGGTTTTCACAGAAAACAGAAGACAAGCATTTCTTGGGTTTCAAGCCCTAATATGTACAGGAAGGGTTTAGGGTTTACATGGAAGCTGTTGCATCTTTGGGCTCTTTGGAAATTATTAGGTTCTACAGAAAACAGACAAACATTTCTTGGGTTTCAAGCCCTAATATCTGCAGGAAGGGTTTAGTCTTTAGGATTTAGGGTTTTCATGGAAGCAGAGTGTTGGAGATGAGAGCGATGGTGCTGTTATGATCCCTCTGGCTGGCTGGCTGCAGTGCATTATCGAGCATGGACTGAAAGCACCATGCACAAGTTTGAGGATACTTGGCTAGAGCAACAACCCACAGAGCTCCATCTTGGCCATGGTGAGCTTTAGACCTGTGGAGGAAACTTTTACCTCAATGTTGTTGTTGTTATTGTACCCTTTACTGGTGTTTGCTTTGATTCATCAAATGCTGGAGAAGCCCACCCTAACGTGAAAGCCCAAATCTCTCAACTGATGATGGTGCAGAGAAACCACAACTGAAAGGCCTGGCAATTGGAGTTGCCAGTATGAATGCAGGTGAGAGTGCGCTTTTTCATGTTGGCCATGAGCTTGCATATGGCAAGGAAGGCAGCTTCTCATTCCCAAATGTGCCTCCAATGGCGGATGTTATTTATGAGGTTGAGCTCGTTGGCTTTGAGCAAGCCAGAGAAGTAAGTCTTTCTGTGTAGAAAAGTTTCAAAGCCCTGGGTTATTCTGAAATTCTGAGTAGTAGTTTCCTTGTTCTTCTGCTTGCTATCATCCATTGCGGGGGAGGTGATGATGCTTGCAAGCTTTGCTTGTGATCTTTGCACTGGATATTCAAGTCTGAGAAATTGGGCATGGCAGGGGAGGCCGCGAGGTGAAATGACAGTGGAGGAGCGCATTGAGGCAGCAGACCGGAGGAAAGTTGACGGAAATGAGCTTTTCAAAGAAGGGAAAATAGCAGCAGCAATGCAACAATATGAAATGGTAGACCTGTTATTCTTCAGATTCTCCTCAGACCCTGCAAAAATCTCTCACATTCAAGTTTTAGTTAGTTACTTTTTTCCAACACCATGCATTAAACTAAAACTGGGACTGCAAATATGTGGGAGACAACTAATAGTATCCCACCTGGACCAATCAAAGTATCTAGCCAATCAGAAACAGGGAGCAGTCAATAAATACAATTTTACTGTATTTATGAGACACTTCCAGGGATCCTCCAGGCCCTTGGAAGATGTGCATTTTTCCAGGGCCATGACAGTCTTCCAGTGGGCCCACTGGATATGACTGCTGCACCTCATCCAAAGTTTCCAGTGCAGGGCCACATAGTGAGCACTGGTGGAGCTGCTCTTAGACCAGTAGGTGACTGACAGGAGAAGACCACATTAGCTAAATGGGTAACATAGTTGAAACGGGTGCAAAACTAGTAGTTACCTTTGACCTGGTTGTGTGCTTGGGAGGGGGATCCACAGGCTCTTGCTTTCATGGGGGATGACTTCATGTTCCAGCTATTTGGCAAGTACCGGGACATGGCAAATGCAGTCAAGAATCCTTGTCATCTCAACCTGGCTGCCTGCCTGCTTAAACTTCATCGTTTTGAGGAAGTCATTGCTCACTGCACAGTGGTGAGGAGGCCCCCCTGTGTGTTCTATTCCTAAGGAAAATAGGCCACTCTTCATGTGTAATCAAGGACCTTCCTTTACCAGATGGGGTTTTTCTTTTGTGTCGCCACCTCAGTATTTTAACATGAGGAAGAGCCATGGATGGATGGATGCAGGTGCTAACAGAGGATGAAGATAACAGCAAGGCATTGTTCCGTCGAGGAAAAGCACGTCTGGAATTAGGGCAAACAGATACAGCTAAGCTGGATTTTGAAAAAGTGCAGAAGCTTGTGCCAGAGGACAAAGCTGTCGTACGTGAGCTTAGGGTGATTGCTCAACAGGAACGAGAGGTTTATCTAAAGCAAAAGGAAATGTACAAGGGTCTTTTCAAGGCCCCAGAACCACCTCTGGCCAAAGAGACATCCAACAACCACTGGTACTCATCCATTTGGAACTCCCTGCGTTCTATCTTTCGTTTAATATTCAGGTTTCAACGGCCAAAGAAGGAATAGCTTGTTGCTTTGAAAATTCAATTAGCGTGGATTTTATACTGTGTCATATGTGATGATGCTTTCTGGGAATGGAGACAGGAGGACAATGCCATTTGTCAGACTGTGGAAAATGCACAACATGTTCTACCGTTTATTCTATTGTAGCTCTGAAATGCAGAATTGGATTGGTTTAGTCTGATGGAGTCTCACTTCTGTGAAGAGGGCTGTGCAAACTTGGATTGGTCAGGTGATTAGTGGGTGTTATTAAGCTTGTCTGATTCCTCTTGTGACATTGCAAAACCCTAAACCCTAAAACAAAATCTAGTTGAACAATTTATCATTATTATTATTAGTTAGCCTTTAGATTTTGTATGGTTTGGATTGTTGTTCCAATTTTCTTGCAATTATATGAGTACTGTCAGTGAGTCTTTCGATTCTATTCTTGAAAAATGAAAATTTGGATTGCATGCATGCTTTAAGGAATCTCACACCAGAAAAGCTTTCCCCCCTTGACTTAAGCCAATCCATAGTTGTCATCCCCCACTATAGCCACATGATATGGCCTTGGTATTATTGTCTCTCCATAGATTCATGCTCCTACTCAGAAAAATGTTGTTGAACAGCACACTCCAAATACAACATCACCCCTTTCAACAAACACAAAATGGGCAAAATTAAAGAAAGTACACACAAGATGGAAGGGATGTGGCTTACCTTTTGTTTGCCTACCAATTGCTTGCCACAATGAAGGAGTTTGCAGAACTTGAGCTTGATGGTGTGGAAGCTCAATCTGCTCACATTCTTTGCCACTACTCTGTGATTGCCATCTCCACTCCTGCAACACTTAAGGAACCATGATGATGCACATGAAGGTGAGGTTTATGTGTGTTGGGAAGGCAACATAAGGGGAAAGAAAAAAAAAAAAAAAAAAAAAAAACAAAAAAAAAAAAAAAAAAAAAAAACAAAAAAGAACATAGAAAAAAAGAGAAGAAGAAGAGGATGATATAGAACAAGAAGAACAAAAGTACAAGAATAAAAACAAAAGCAACATACAAATGCACAAAGACACAAATGAAAACAAAAACGCAAGCATGATACCAAAGTGGTTGGTGATGACAACACTTGTGAAAACCCAAGAACCGACTCTTGTCACAAATACCCACCCCTGCAATACTGGTAATAACCGGCTTCCAATGGATGGTGCATTGGTGGGTGTCGAGTCATGTATAATCCTCGGCATCATTGCTCACGAGGTATATAGCCTAATGAGTCAAAATAACCCTTGCAATCGCCTTAAATAAAGGAGGCAAAAAACCATCAGCAATATGTTAATATGTTGTTCTCAGGCATGGGAATAAGGGAGGTAGCTTAAGTTCCCATGGAACGTCATGAACGACATTAGACATAAATCGCCAAGGTGACTTGATCTCCTCCATGTCATGGGTGTCCCACAGAGAAGAATAAATAAGGTGAGTAGGCCAAAAAAGAGATGTTTCCAACAACCACCCATGTATTTGCACATGCTCTGAATCTTGCAAATTATCCTGCAACTGTGCCTTGGGTGCAAGGAAGAAGATTATGTGTTGTAAGGTACCTGCAAAATACAAAGGACAAATCTAATGAAGGTTTTTATATGCAAACATGTGTCATCATTCCTAAGCCCCCTTTTTTTAAAGAATATCAAATCCATCAACTTTCTTATGGAAATGTCAATTTGACAGTTCACCAAAGACATTAAAGAATCTTCTTCACTTTCATTGTCAAGTGACAAAATAATTTAATCAAATCTGATAAGGTTGCAGCTGTTACTTAGGAAGTCTTTCTTACTTTTCTTAGAGTGGCAAGTGAGTGTTTTCATTCAGCTTGGAAGCTGTTGATGATGATGCTCTGAAGGCTGAGGAGATGTTTAGTCTTTGACTCTAGTATACAGTCTCCAGCAGAGCATGAGTGTGTTTCCTCAAGTTCAGAAGTCATAAGGCTAATAATTTGAGTGGAAATATAATAGAAAATTGACAACACCAGAGGGAAATCACCTACTCAAAGCAAAAAAATTAAAAAAGAAAAGGATCCATTAGGGGTTTCCTTAAAGTCACCCTGCTGTCTTTGGGCCTACTTTCACCCCCTATCTCCTCTTTGAGTGAGGTCCGCAAAGTAAGGAAATTTTATTAAATCTGGGTATGAAACGCTGAAACTCAACATTTAATGCACAAGGTTCAAGAGTAATTATAGTCGTTGTACTGGTAGGAGCAGTGCAGTGAAAATATTTGTAGCAGCATTGGAGGCGCTCAGGAAAAAGAAAAGAGGGGGTCAAAACAGGATGAAACTCTGTTTACCACAAAAGAAATGGTGCATTTCTAATTTCATCCCCAAATGCTAATGCACTTTTTGCAGGTTTTTTTTTTGAATCTCACTTGGTTTTGGACCAAACTCAGGGTTCTGGTGCTGTGTTTTACTGACTTTACGGAAAACTCTATACCAAGCCAGCCCTGTTCATTATGTTGGGTAAGGCATCAAGTGAGCCTGTTAACATTTGGTGCAGCAGGCATTGCAGCCAACAGAATGAGAGAGGGTCAGAACATTCCATGACAGAAATGTCTGGGATCCATGTTCAACAAATACATGTTGGTCACCATTACCAAGTGTAGAGTCATCACTGAAAGATCATGTCATAAAATGTGGATGAGAAATGACATAATCTACCACCCCAGACCCTAGTGTAACTTTCATTGCAACCCTAGATCCAAAGTGCGGGATAATGAAATTTCATTAACAACCCATTGGGTAGTTGGAGAATTAGAGGGGCCATAGTTTGAAGAATAACCAGAAGAAAGAAGAGATAACCCAAAAAAACAATAGAAACAAATAGGTCATAGCGTAATGACTCACTCGGTTATGGCAGGTTCAAACTAAAAAACTTCCCTTACTGAAATATACCCATTAATGTCCTATGCACAAAATAGGACTCTGGATGTTCCACTCACACATTATTGGGTCAAGTTCAAGCAAAATTTATATGCCCTAATCTTACACCAATACATATTCTGTTTACTGTAAGTAAAACCCTAAACCCTAGAGACAAATTGCCAGGAAAACTATGGGAAACTAAACTAGGCCAATTGTATTTACTCCTGACACCAGCAAAGTTCATAGGGGGGTGGGTGTTTAGCATCCTGCTCATTTTGACATTCTGCTGATTCCTTTTAAGTTTTAGGTGAAGATTTGGGGGGGGTGGCGAGGGTGGATGTCAGCTTTTCCATCTTGACTATGGAAAATCATATCAATGACTTATTAGAACTAGGGTTGATGTCAATGTAGTATCCTGCAACAGAAAGACCCTGTTCATGTTGTCAGCAGGTTGTCAGGGGGATTGACTGACTTTGGAGAAGTTTTCTCACATTGTCCACAGCAACATGATGAGCAGCAGGAGAGGAAAGCTCAAAGAAGAAAGGGAGGGAGGGAGGGAGGAAGGGAGGGAGGGCTATTGATTCTGGATCAAGAGGAGGTCAGCCACTTTACTTACAAGAACACACACCCACAAAGCTTGACAAAATGGCAAAGTCAAAGAAGAGGCAGTTTTACACCTTTAGAGTGCTTGATGGGATATTTAGTCTAATAATTTAGAAGCAACTTAAATGGCTTTTTGAGGCTTCAGTTTTGGGTACTGGTTCACTCAAAGGGGGGAAAGGGGAAAGTGACCAAAAGCTCCTTACAACTTCACCTTTCAGAAAAAAAAATGAAAATAAAGTACTGTAAAGATTTGGCTCTGAACTTTTGGTTGCCATGGGCATTCATTCCATCAGGTCCTGGGTCTTCAAGGTAGGCCTGAAAAGCTCCCTTACCGCCCAGGACAACATTATCCACTTCAGCAATGGAAGATTCAATATGAACTTTCCATCTGGTACCATTTGCTTGGGTTGGGACTTGGGAACTCAAACTACCCTAATGTAAACCTAAGGCAAGAGCCCTCGGCATTATGGATGGATGAGTGATTTTAGGGTTCATTAGGCCATTGTCCACCTGTTTAGTTTGAGGGTGAACTAGTGTTGTTTGGTGGTTGTTAATTTCAAAAGGAACATTTGGTCCCAAAGCAAGCATGTGACTCAAAGTTTGTTCCATGTGCACTAATCACTTGCATTGTTTGGCGTGTGCAAATGATTTGCATAAGAAACATTCATGAATTTGTCATTTTGTCCTAATTCTCATCTTGGAGCTTTTGCACATCTCTCTTTTATTAGTGTGTGGAGTAAGGGAATATGTTCACAAGTTTTTTTTCATTTTACTTTCACTATGTCAAAACATGGAGTTCATGATTTGACTAATTTATTCCTAATGCTCAAACCTAATCATGTAGTCATATGTGAAATGTAAAATGTCTTGTAATAATTATTATAATTACATGACTATAGTCATTTCTTCCATTGGTCATATTTATAACTTAGGATGCAATTAATGACAACTAATGCTTTCAAACGAATGAATTGTGAGTGATTCTCATCCACCTAATTCATCATATATTACATTAGTTACAAATATAATCAAACATTGGTCATGATGATGACATGGACTTAGAATCCTCAAATGTATATTATGATTTGTTAATGATATTTTAAAAACTTTATATTGTGTGAAAATATTTATCTAAGGATATAAGTGTAAGTTAAGGGTTAGTATAGGTAGGCATGTCTACTTACTTAGATTACCTGTTTAACCTACCTACCTCCCTATTTACATTTACCTATTTACTTACCCATTTATTTACTTATGTTAACTTAACTTTTTAGCTTAAGCTATCTACCTACTTGCTTATGCTTACTTACTTGTTTACTTAGCCTACCTACTTAGCCTACCTATTTAGTCATTTATCTACATATTCACCTAATACACTTACCTATTTACTTAATGTACCTATTTATTTTATTTAAACTACCTACTTAAGGAAATAATATATGTAAGTAGGGTTTAGTAGGTAATAACTAAATATAGCTATCTACATAACCTATGAGAAAGAGGTAGCTAGTTAGGTTATGTAGGTAGGTAAGTTATAGGGTAGGCTAATTAGGTTACATAATCATACCTATTTACATTTATTATTTTATTTAGGCTTTGGCTAAGTTAAGTAGGTTGGGTAATATGTAGTAGGAAAATGGGTAAATATGTAGATTATTTTTGTATGGGATAAAGGATAAGGGATAATGTTGTAGTGTTTCCCTTTCATCAAATTTATCTCATATCTTTTGTCAACAAGTTTAACTTTGTAAACGATATAATCTAAAAGAAAAAATAATCTACACATATAGTACATGCATTAGAAATATTCAAAGCAGAAATACCACTTTGGATGAACTAATCAATAAGGTTTGTGACAATAAATTAAATAGGATCCTACTTACTTATGCCTATTACTAACCTAAACTAAGGCTACCCACCTATTTACTTAGCCTACCTACCTATTTTGGCTTATTTACATACCTAGGCTTTTAGTTTAAGCTTGTAGGCTACTTCATTAATCTTAAGCTAATAAATAAGTTTAGTTAGATTGTGCACATGGCTTTACTATGGTTAAACACATGTCTACATTTCATAAGTTAATAAATACCTATTGCTTAATAATATTTCCTAAATGTAATTATAAAAGTCATTGTCTTTCCCAACTAGATAGTCATAGAAATCACATGATGATTGAAATAAATTACTATGATTAAAAATATTACTAGTGGCAAAAGCCACAAGTTGAAAGGTGGCAAGGAAGAAAAAACAACTTGTGAATATAATAAAATCATAGATTTTGAACACCTTGGCCATGAGTTGCCATTTACATTTTTCAATTAAAAATATTTTAAAGACAAGAAGAAAGTGACAACTTATACCTAGCCTTGTGTGGAAGGTGGTCTTTACATATTACAAGGTAATTTATTTCAACAATTTGTTTTAAAAGGACATTTTGAAAGATCAATTTTGAAACACTTTGAAAAAGTTCAAGACTAAGATATCTAATGAGGAAAGGAATGAGAGAATTATGTTGCAAAATGAAAAGGTCTTGGCACAATTGAGAAAAATGAATAGACATGCCACCTAGAACTTTTTCAAAAGGCGATAGATTGTGATTGATGGGACATTTATCCCACCCATAGTAACAAGGACCTCTACTCTTTATACAATATGTGTGTTGGGTGAAAACACATTATGGTGACCCCCTTTGGGGTGTCAAATTGTACCAATTTCTAGGGGTGTGCATTTTTGAATGTATTCCATTTTAAACTTTTGAAAGAATTTCATAATATTGTTACTATTATAATTTAACCTAGGAAAAATATTAAAAATGAAACTATTTCATGTTAGTTTGTAAATTGGGAGATTGGAATATATTTGTGGAAACAAAATGTAGTGTACTTGTGTATTCAAAAACATAAATATACTCCAAAATAATTTAAATGATTTTTAATATTTATGAAAGTTGAAGGTATATTGAACCATGTCATTTCACATAGTTTGAACCATGTTTGGATACCATGTGATTAATTTGAAAATTTTCATCTCAAAAAATGAGTTTTTTCGGCAAAGATGCAATAAATTTGTGCTAAAAGTGAAATTCTGACAAGTAATCACATTCACATGGAAGATGACAAGCATAACTAGATGGTCCATTTAAAAAATTTCATTAAATTGATTATTTTAATGATTAATGAAACTTTAAATTGTGTAGTCAAAATGAGATAATGGCCTTATTATACCAATGTATATTATAAATATAGGCATGAATCCTTCAATATAGGTACTGAAATTTAATATTATTTAAAAATTAATATTACATAACATTATTTTTGTATAAATAATAATTGCAGGGCTGAAAAATCAAAATTGATACTAAACCATATTTTTGGAACAATTATATTATATGTACTATAATACTAGACCCAAAAGTGCCCCAAAGAGGGGTCATTGTAATGTGTTTTCACCCTGTTGTAGATGATTTAACATCTATTTTATCATCTATTTGAAGCCCTAGATTTGCACCAACATCAAGTGTCAATGCATAGACAAAAACATAAATGTTGTAATTGTAGTTTGAAAGTTTTGTCACCATGGCATATAAGAAATGGTTGAATATTATGATTAGAAAGCTTTGATCAAGGCAAAGATGGAAGTCAACATAAAGAAAAATAGACAAATGAAATTTAACAATTTCAAAACAACTAAAGTTATAAGAGTTTTAATAGATGCAAAATAGACATTTTAACTAACCCATTGAATATCATCATTCACTACAACAAAAGGCGTCCATATATAACAAATGATTTCATTAGATTTTGAGTGAATTCATTTGTCATATTGAACATGACTTAGTGGGGGATGTAGTGAATTCATTGGTCATAAGGAATAAGGACTAGTGAATTACACCCACATTTTGTAGTAGTGATTTATGGCTTCATAAATGTAAGATGCAAAATTTTCATTACATCATCACAAAATGCATTTTTACTTCAATTCCACAGTAATCATTGTTTTGGGGTTAATTTAGTTAATCACCTTGTCATAATGTGAGCCTTGCCAATGGATTTTAAATGGGCCTAATTGGTGGGGACCATTGGTGTTATTAACTTATCAAATTTTGACAAATTAAAGTTTGTTAAAATCTTGGAAAAACCTAGAGTGTTTGCATTATGGCAAACTTGTCTTGAATAATCACATCTTGATTGAGTAATTGCCCAACACTTAAATTGAATTCATTTGTGTTGAATAACTTCAATGTGTCAGCACTTGTAACTGTAGTTGCATAAACAATTTGATGTTGTTTGCATGTTTTTTAAAACATCTATTAGAATAACCCATGTCCAAATAAACATCGCCACCAAAAGAAACCATGAAACACAAGAAAAAACCCTTAAAAAACTTGAAACAAACCTTTAAGAAAACTTTAAAAAGAAACCCCCCAAAAAACCTCCAAAAGAAATTCTAAAACAAGTCCTAAAAGAAACCCTAAAATAAGCCCCAAAAAAAGTATATAAAAAAACTATAAAATAAATCTTTTAAAAATGCCAAAAAAAATTGAAAAATCTTATATAATAATGAAAAACACTAAAAAAAAGGGGGACCAAAAAGAAAATGCAATCTTAAAAAATAATTAGAAATAAGAAATCTTAAAAGAAAACACCCCACAAAAAAAAACCTTAAAAAAAACAAGAAGAAACAAGAAATCAACCAAAATAAAAAAAATAAAATGAAAGGGACAAATGAAAATGAAAAAAACTTTCACAAATGAAAATGAAAGAATGAAAAAGAAGTCAAAGATGAAAACACCCACTAATATAGATCATGTAAAAAAAACCCCTATAAGTCCCTGAAATAAACCCTTAGAAATCCCTCAAGTGGTGCCTTGTAAAAAAAAAGAAAAAAATAAAAAATGTCAAGGTTTTTTTTTTTCAAAGAAGTCTTTTGAGTGTGCCTTAAAAAAACCAAAAGGTGTAAAAATAAATAAATCAAAGAAATCCTTCAAGTGTGCCACTAAAAAAAGGGGGGAGGGCCAAAAATAAAGTCTCAAATCTTATTTCACCCCTATTACCATTATTGGTCCTCAATTTCATGATTTCATCCCCAAATAAAAGGACTTTACAAATAAGAAAACATGAGATAAACTTGGAAAGATGAAACATGATATGGGATTGAAGAGGACTTTATGGATAAGTTTAATATGGAATGAGACAACGTTCTACTTATGGTGCATTCACACTTGATGTTAAGTTAGTGTTAAATGAAAATCTAGGTGGCATTCTAGGAAGTACCCAATGTTAAATGGGTGATAGCCAACACTTTTTTTTGGGGTGAAAAATCGCCAAATGTCTCCAAAAAATCTAGACCAACCATTTATAGGCTTGGACTTTTTGGGTATTTTCGCCTTAAAATGCTACCAAGCCCTAAAAGGTCACCTAAAAAATCATGACTTTGTAATCTAATCACCTTTCTAGCGATAGACTACCATTAACATTTGCCAGAACACCCCTAAGTAAAACCTTAAGTCACCTACTTTTTGATGTCAGCTGTTGAATAGTTGCCACCTTTTACCCAACAAATTTGTGCCATTCGCCAAACCTTTCCCTTCCTACTCGAAACATTTTGCCATCCTTCTTTTTCTTTCTTGAAGTCCATCGCCATTCTTTCACCCCAAGGGCAAACTTTGTTATTGCAAAAGCTTACTAAAACAATTTAGGTTTAAACATTCAAGAATTTTCGACTATAGTTTTCCATGGCTCATTGATTTGTTTTACCTATTGAAGAAACTTCATCGTTGAGCAAAAACCTATAGTTGTTGGTGTACATAATGCACGTGGATGATGGGATTCCGGGATTCAGGATTTGACACTCGTTGTACAATTTCAATTACTACTAGTCAAATACAAGGTGATTAGGATTTTGGGTTTAAGAAGCTGTTCCAAGATTTGTCAACTTTTGGCTTTTTGTTGTTCGATTTTGTGGGTTTGTGCATTCTCTAGGTTGTTTGGGTTTGTCGATTTTTAGTGTCATCTTGTTCGGTTTGTGCGTTTGTGCACTCTCCAAAGTGTCTAGACTTTGGGTTCATTGATTTTTGGCCTTCCATTGGTTTTGTGAGTTTTTGGATTCACATTTTGTTGAAGTTTTTTTACTTTGTGGGTTCTTGAAGTTTTTCTTGTTTTACTAGTGGTGGTGGGTGTTAGTGGTAATTGCATGGTGCATTTGGGTCTTATTCCATTGGTTTTGTGCATTCGAATTGGTGGTGGGTGTTGGTGGGTCATGGCAAGTTGTGGTTTTGTGTAGTTAGATTTGATGCCTCTGCTTCAACCCCTGAACTTTAAGTTCAAATACTTCTGTAGTTCATAAAACCTTAGCGATGACACTTCTTTACTTGCATTTGATATGACTTTTAGTAGTAAAGGTGGGGTTCAATTTATGCATTAACTTGCTATTTTGAAATGTAAGCAACTTAACACTACCATTGAAGTACCTATGAATTTTTTGAGTCCTTCGAATGAGTCTCTAGTAGAATCTCCTAGTGTTGATTCAACAAAATAGGTGGTGGAAGTTCTAGATTAAAATTTGTCACCACCAAAAATTAGTAAAACTTGGGCTTATGAATTAAAAAAAAGTTTTAGGTTTCTTGGGTAGGCAAGTTGTTTTGGGCTGAGTTGTAGGTGGGGCTTAATGGTTTTGTGCATATTGTGAAATGCAAAATTTGTTCAGAGATTGAGCATAAAGACAAACTTCTAGCTCCAAAATGGGATTCATTACAAAAACATGTCATTTGAAGGAAAGCTGACAAACTTATGAAAGGGGTGAAGAAAGGGGAATGATATACCAACAATGATTATAAGCATAGAAAATCAAGTTGCATATGCTTCTAAAGGGAGAGTATCTATTTTGTAGCAAGTTTATAATGGGTTGGTTGGTGAGAAGTGCAAGAAGTTAGTTTAATTTGCTATTTATTTCACATTTTGAAACATGGTAGGTCAATGCTTGAATACGAGTCTCACAAAAACTTATTACATTTCTTGAATCTTGAGGAGAATCCCAAAATGCATTAGGTAAATAACTTTGGTTGGGCTATGGCTCAACATATGCATGGCATTATCTTGGAGGCCACAAAATCTGTTATTGGAGTAGCCTAGTACTTGTCACTTACTTATGATGAGGTAAGTTCAATTGATAACCAAAGCTGGTTATCAGTTCATGCCTATGTGGTTTGAATTGGTTGAGAATACCAATTCTCTTGTCCTTTGAGTGTGTGGTGGCTAGATTAAGTGCTAATAATCTTACTCAAGTCCTTATGCAAGCTTTGATGCATCAAGGGGGTCTCACAAAAGATTTGATTGGTATTAGGCTTATGACATTTGGAGTTGATGGGGTTTCTATTTTTCAAGGGACTAGGTCAAGTGTTATTATGTCGATTTTTGATGTTTAGGCTCCACATTCCATAGGGGTTCATTGTATAGCCCATAAAACCAATGTGGTAGTTCAAATTCTGTCACATTTGCAAATGGTTAGTAAACTTGAAAATTTATTTCAGACCTTGTACAACTATTTTTTCAAAAGCCGTAAAAGGCATTTAGAATTCACAAAGCTTGTAGAGCTTATGGAACCAATGGGGCTAATATTTTGAAGAATGTAAAAACCTGTTGGATTTCTATGTTGTCTCATGTTCAATGTGTTATGGCAGAGTATTGAACTTTGTTGGTGAAGGTGGCCTTTGATGCTCCTACTAATGACAAGGCAAAGACAAACTTTGACCTTCTTTGTGATGTGCAAATTTTATTGGGGCTTGTTGCCATTTTGCTGTTATTGCAATTAGTCCATAATCTAATTAAGTTTAGCTAGTTGTGAGACATTTTCATCTTTGATTTTGTGGCAGCAATGAAAGTGTGTCAAGGGGAGATTTATGACTTGAACACAAGGTTCAATCTAATCTTTTTGAAGGTTATAAACCTTTGTTAAGCATGATCATGCGATGGATGATAGATTTGAACACGGGCATAGAACATTTGGCATTTGATGTGAACCAACAACACATTTGGGCTACTCATTTGAATATGCAAACTAGTGAACTTTCTTATGTCACAAGGGAGGTTTATGTTACATTCATCACACAAGTGGAGGCAAAGTGCAAAAATAAAGTATCCCCCTTATCATTTTGTTTATTTCAATTTTGTCCATTGAATAATTTGAATTTTAGAGTTTGTTTTGTTGCATTGAATTGAATGTGGCAACTTGGGTTTGTAGGGGTTGTTTATTTCTTTGTTATAAAATTGCATGGGAGATTCCTTGTTCATGGAGTCATGGACAATTTAGGTGTGGTATACCCACAATACTGGTTGTAGTTTGATGCATAAGAAAGTTTCAAGAAGCACTTGGATGTGATTAAGGCAACTTTTTGCCACCCCAAAAAATTGGTTGATAGTGATACTTGGGTGCTTGAAGTTTTGTCAGCAACATCCATTGACATTCAACAATCTATGTTCAAGTTAACCATGAAATCAAATGTTTGCGCAATCATGGTTAAGTCGCTTAATGTGAATCTTTTGACACAACTCCAGTGCACTTTTTTAGCATCTAGAGTATTCGCTTTTGCATTTTTTGAGTATTTCAAGTTGGCTAAACTCAATACGAACTTGGATTAATGGTTAAAATGTTTTTCCAAAAGTTTCATACTCTTCATAATTTTCCATATGCTTTTGCATATGAGGAATGGCATGCTCAACGTCCTTGATATGGTATGGGAGCTTAGATTTAAAGTTCTTGATTAGGGAGTCCTGAATAATATTAATCCACTAGATTTTTTATTGGTTGATTTTTTGGTTTTTTTTGGATAATTGAAGTTAGTGATCCCAAATGGATACCACTTCTTATTCAACCTTCACTATTGCTCTTCTGTAATTTCTGAGTTGAAGGTGGTTTTATATTGAACTAATTTATTTATTTTTGTAGGTAGGACACTTGTGTTATAGTGGGTAGTTTAAAGGGTTCAACCCCCTCACAAGTGATTAGAGACTCCATAGTTTAATGAGAGGTAGCCTAGTGAAAATGATTAGTAGCCAAAACTCTTACAACAATCTAATAGTTGTAGCCAAAACTTTTACCACCATCTCACACTTGTAGCCAAAATTAGTCACCTTTAAAAAAAACTAAATCATTTAATGAAACTCCATGCCCCTTTAATATGTAGCCAAAAAATCCTTTCAATTTTTTTTTAAAGCTTGTTGGACTACAACTCATTCCAACTAGTGGCTAGCCTAGCCATAGAAGGTTTGAAATAATAGCCAAATGTCATTTTTTCCAAAACAAGAAAAAAAACATTGGTGATAGCTTAATGTTAAGTGAATGTTAGTTGAACATAAATTTTCATGATAAATAGGTTTAAGTCCTAAATGCTTAGCCTAGTGTTAAGGGACTAAATGGTTAATCCCTAACACCAAGAGTGAACATGCCTTAAGAAGTTGAGAAGAACATGAGAGAACACATAGGCCTTGTCAGACATTAAACAAACTATATGGGTTTCTCGAATACAATTGGGAACACATTGGGAACAAAACCCCCACAATTTCCCTCACCTGAAAAATCTTCAAGTTCAAAGCCCTCCTCCTCAACAAACTATGTGGCTAAATCATCTTATGGATGATTTCAGTTCCATCAAAAATTTGAAAAAAAAAACCTGGCCTGCCAGAAAATTTGGAAAAAAGATTGATTAAATGAGTTTTGATTTGGGTTGCTCTTTTTTCCAAATGGTTGCAAATGGGTTGCCATTCCCAATGGTTATTTACGATATTCCATTTTTGTTCCCCAAGTTCCCAATAGCTTTCCAATAGCATCATGCCTATCCCATATCTTTTGCCCAAAGTTAAAAAAGATATTTGGAATATTTGGAATTCATGCCGACAAAATTACATTATTAAAAATAAATAAATAATTCTCAATGATGACTTGGTATGTTCCCAAAGTTCCCAATAGGTTCCCAATACACAGCTATCTCCGTATCACTTACTTTATCCCATATAGTTATCCCATATCTTTTGGCGAAAGTTGTTGTAGGTAGCCCTAGCAGCTAGAAAGACGTAAAAGATAAGAAAAAGAAAGAAAGAAAGAAAGAAAGCGGGGAAGAAGGAGACGAAGGCGGGCCGGCCGCCAGGCGTGGTAGGTAGGTCCCCGCCCAGCGCCCGTCGGACGGACGGACGGACGGATGGACGGACGTGTTTCCAGGGTCAACGTCATGTTCCCTTGTCGACCGCGCAATTTCCACGTCTCTTTGCACGTTGCGCACTTTGTTTTTTCTTCGATCCTCGCTCTCCCCGTTTTCTCCTCGCCCCTTTGTCGTCTTCTTCTTAAGAGACTCCCATCATCAGCTCCATCGCTGCTCATCTCTCTCTCTTCTTGGGTGCATGAGGTGAAGAACATGATCCTAGGTGTATTAATTTAACTCTACTAGAAGTGTGGGAGGATGGCAACGAGCTGGTGGTAGTTAAGTGAATCATCACCTCCATCGCTGCTGATCTCTCTCTCTCTCTCTCTCTCTCTCCGCTTCTTGGGTGCATGAAGTGACGTACAACATGATCCTAGGTGTGATTTAACTCTGTTGGAAGTATGGGAGGAGGGCAACTAGGTGCCAGTGAATTGAATAAAGTATTAAAAAAGTTGTAGTTGTGTCTTCTAACACACAAATATGGACTTGTTTTTTTTTTTTTTTGGGTGATGTTTTAGACATGATGATCGGTCCCAGCTCCTGCTGAATTGAATTGCAGCGGATTGAACTTTCTGTTTCTATGCACTACTTCTTCTTCTTCTTCCTTCTTCCGCAGCAGCTGATCAAAGTTCTCGACTCTATTCTGAATCACACTGCAGCAGCAGCAGCAGCAGCAGCAGCTCTTGATTTTTTTTCAGAGTCTCTTGATTAAAAGCTAGGTAATTCCTGTCAAGCTTTGGTCCACCCATCTCTCCTTGCAGATCAAGGCAAAGATTTTAGAGGCAAATCTGATCAGAGAGCCGTCAATGGAGACCAGCAGGCGCTGGGCGACCCTTAAGGATTCAGCAGTACAGGAGACGAATCTCATCAAACTTGTGCTTGCAGAAACTACTTACAGAAATGAATTACACTCTTCAGTGATCTGCTGCTGCAATTTCAGTGTTGGATCTACTAGACTGCAAGCTTGCGAGGAGGAGCAGGAGGATCTGCAACGGCCTAGCTGCTGCAGGTGAATCACAAAAGCTGGTACATGAACTATATTTTTCGTCGTCATCAGCAGCACCGCTGCTGCACGGTGCAGCAGGCATGGAGTCTGATCAGCAGTAGGGCGAGTTTGAGTACTCCATGAAGAACAAGAGCTGCGGGAATACAATCCACTACTAACTTGAAGACTAATATGATCTCCGGGAACTCAAGCAATTACTCTTGTGATTCGCCAATGTCGATCCCTCATGAGAGACGAATGGGGTTGAGACCAACAAACCCAGCTAGCAGTCGAAGTAATACGATCACAGAGCAGCTACATGAGTACTCCAAGGAATGTAATTATGTGTCGCAATTATCGTCGACGACAACAACAGCTGCAGCAGCAGCACGACACACTAGTAGCTGCAGCTCACAAGAACAAGAACAAGGAGCTCAAGAAGCTCAAGAAGCTTTGTCCAAAACAAGAGTGACGACGACGAAGCTGCTCTCGTCGGCAGCTTCTTCAGAGCCTGGAGACCCAAAGCGAAGGTACTTTCTGCTACCTGTACCTATATTGTAACCATCTAAGGACTAATCATCAAAGGGCTTATGATCTTCAGAACCTGACTGGCCTCCGGGAGGATTTTCGAGATATCTGACGTCCTCATGAGGCTGGTCTAAGGGTCTTAGAGTGGAAGGCAGGTATCAAAAATCTCCCTAGAGAATGCTTTGATTCATAGCTCAAAGGTCCTAGTTCTTGGGTTTTGAAGTACCTATCTGTGATCATGTCATGGGGACTGACTCCTTGGGGTCTCTATCTTGAGAACTTTCTGGGATTTGAGGTACCTGTCATGTCGTGAGGATGTCAACTGAGGTCTATCTTGAGAACCTTCTGGGATTTGAGCTACATACATGTTCAAAGGAAATTTGAATTGAATTGGAGGGACTTGAAATGCAGAAAGATTTCTCAGCAGAAGAGGACAGTCCTTGTTTCAGTGGTGGCTGGGAATGGCACAAGGTCAAGCAGTGAGGATGTCCCAGCTGATTTGTGGGCATGGAGAAAGTATGGCCAAAAACCCATCAAAGGCTCCCCTTACCCAAGGTGTGTGTTGTTAATTCAGCCTCTTCAAAACCTGGGTCACAGCATATAATTATAATAAAAAAGTCGTGCACCCAAAGAAGATACATGATAATCTAAAATGTGAGTAATCTTCATGAGATTTTAGTTGAAGATTATAGGTTTGAAGTTTTTGTAGTGACCTGTCGTTGCTTTAAAGACTCTGGGGCTTAGAGTTGCTTCTTTGAAATTGTGGTATGGTAGAAGAATCTATTTTCTTCTGGAATGATATTCAACAGATGTTGTGCTATATGTGCAGATTCAGTAGTAGTGCTTCTCAAATGGCATTTGATGAAAGGTGCAATGAAGAGGAGGAGATTGGAGTAGAAGGTGGATTTAAGTAGAGAAGAAAGATGGGTTTTGATAGATGGGTTTGGATTTTTAACAGATTTGTGGTGCATTTGTTTTGCAGAGGATACTATAGGTGCAGCAGTAGCAAAGGTTGTTTGGCCAGAAAGCAAGTGGAGCGCAGCCATAATGACCCATCCATGCTGATTATCAGCTACAGTGCCGAGCACAACCATCCTTGGCCCTCTCACCGCAACTCACTTGCAGGATCCACCAGAGTCACCTCTTCTGCAAGCAAGCTGGCCAAAGGTGAATCAGCAGCTGATCAGGTGGCCTGCACAAGATCATCTGCTGCTACTTTGGAGAAGCAAAAATCCTCATTGAGCATGATAACACAACTGAAATCTGAGTCAGAAGAGCATGCAGCCTTAATCCCATGCCATGACCATTCTGTGGAAGAGGAGGAAGAGGAGGAGGAGGTGCCAGGTCCAGAGGAGAAAGAGAACTTTGCAAATGGTCCATCAGCAGATGAAGAATCAAAGGCTAACCCAGTAGTGACAATCCCTAGTTACAAACTACAACAACAATCTGCAGCCATAACAAGTTCAGGTTTCAGTACCACCTCAGTCTGCACTCACTATGGTGCAGCTGGATTTTGTCCACCAGCAGCTGGGTTCAAGCAGGTGGAACCCGTCCTCAATGTGCAGGTTTCTTCAGGACAAGTGCAGATTGCAGTGCAGTCATATGCTGAGTCATCATGTGATGATCATGTCGACATGTTGGACTCTCTTTACAGCTCTTCTTCTATGGAGCCTAGTATGGATGAAGATTTTTTCACTGAGCTGGAGGAGCTCATTCCTGATTCATCAATGGCCACATTCGGGTGGAACCGCCGGAGCTGCTTCCTTGAGGATCAATCCGATGATGAAGGTGTGGTGGGCAGTACTGCAGTTGTGGACCCTTACAACCTTTTCTGCTGGTCCTCAACCAGCTCTGTGGAGAGTAAAGCTGTGATCTGATCCTACTTAAGAGGTCCTTCACTACTGTTGATTCAAGCAGATAGAAGCCATAACTCAGCTACAAATGATCTCATAAAATTGCAATATTGGCCATTGACCAGACCTTGATGGATCACCTATTTGACATCAGTTGGCATAGCATGATTTTGTGCAATTCATCTAGCTGAGCATTTGGCTAACTAACATGGTTTTTTTGGAGAACTTCAATTAGCAAATAGACTTCAAACACAGAACAACAGTTTCCGCTTTTTAAAGAGTAGAAACTGGATTTGGTCTCAGTTGTCCAATGCCAACTGGATTTGATCTTGGCTCTCTAAAGGCGACTGGATTTGACCTAGGCCATCTGAGGGCAACTTGATTTGATATTGTCATTGCAAATAACCATGCCAGCATATGAAGAAGTGGGGGGTTGCTAAACAGCCTTCAGATAGCACAATTCTCAGAGGAGTTGTCACCAAACCCAAACACTTTGTTCAATCTGCATATGCAATTTGAGGAATCTTCAATGTGCAAAAAGGGCATGAAAACTCCATGTCACAAATGTCAACAGAAGTTTCTTAATTCTCTGCATCCAATAGTGTTGCAACAACTCCAATCAATTTAAAACCTTGAGATGATGTTTTGTTGCATTTTGGCACATAATAAGTAGAGCTAATTCTATGACTTCTCTTAAAGATCCAACAAGCCTGTACACACAGAACTTGGAGCCCAAGAACTTCAATTAAGATCATAATACGCAATAAATTGCCTTACATCAAATGACTCAAATTAAACCCTAATTTTAATGCACCACATTTTGGTCTAGTTATACAATATCTACTTATAATACTATTGAACCAGTTTTTGCTCAAGTTGGTTCCCCCTAGTGTGCTTTCACCCATGTGGCCCCCTCCAGAAGGGTTTTAGTAGTTGGGACGGCTGAATGAAAGGAGCATTCATGATCCAAATGAGGACGATGCAAGGGATTAAAAAACCTTGCAAATTGGAATTGTAAGGTTTCCCTAATTTGAATAGTGAGGAGGTCAAGGGTTTACGGTGTTGTTTATTACTAGATTATTGGCCAAAATGATCCAAACTAATAAACTCACATCAACAAAACACATACACAAATAAATAGGTAATTTAGGGCATGAAATTAATAAAATACCTAATAAGGGTTCGAGAAAGGTCTTACTAACAATTGTTTATTTTCCTCATTGAGTTATCTCATTTAATCCAAACCAAGTATCAATTTGATTCTTGAAACATCAAAATTTGATCCACCAATCGTGAATATAAGATTTGTGAGCATATAATGAAACAACATGATTATGTGTTTGTGGAACCTTATAAGGTTATTGACAATCTAGCTTCTTCATGATGTTTAATTGATTTGAATTGCAAATGTGAATTTTGCATTTAGTATATGGTGCTACATGTGTTTGTTCAATTTGATGGTATTGGATACTGAAACATGAAACTAGTTTTGAGTTTTTTTAAATAATTTTTTTGTGTTGTCTTTATTTGTAATGATACTTAGGTTTTTTTTGTACACCTTTGTTTGTTAATGCTTGGTAATGTTATTGTAGGAAATGTAGCTTGTTGCATTTTGGAAGTTCAATAATGTTCATACTAGAATCTTAGTAATGGCATTTTATATAGTCTTGAAAAGGTGTGTATAAATATTTGTTTCCCTTTCAATTTTTCAAATTTTGCTTATGGTTTCTTGTTAGATTTCAATCCTAATTTTGTTGATTTCTTTTATTGTTGATGGTTTTGAGGAGATATAATGTGGTTGCATTTTTTATTGGTTTCCATGGTCAAATATGCAATGAATTGAATTTTTTTATAAAAAAAATGTTAAGGTTGTGAAACATTGCATCTTTATGTGGAGTTGTGGTGATGTTGAGGTGTGCAATTATAAATCAACAATTGTTGATGCTTGAATTAATTGTGGCAAAAATGCACAATATTATCATGCATTTGTTCTTTTGTGCTTGTAAAGGTTGCCTTTTTGTTGTTTTTAAGAATGTAGGGTTTTGTGTGCAAAAATCATGAAATTAAAGTTTTGTAGATTGAAGCCACTAATTCTAGTGATGATGATAATCGAAATTGGTTTAGATGAAACAAATATAAAATTCAATAGTCATCACTAAGATAGTTTCAACATGATCATTAGGTTGACAATTAAAGTCTCATTTTCAAACCAAACTACCTCACTCCTTTCCCCTACTCATCAACAGGGATATGAAGAGGCAAATTAACATGTGTTTTTTCATGTTCATAATATTTATATTAATTCAAATTGAATTAGATTTGAGATTGACATAAATAATGATGAATTATTGGAAACCATGTTGGAACATAAAAAGAGGAAAAAAATAGTTGATCATCATTGGTAGTGTGAAGCAATGTGGAGCCCAAGTTTACTATACCAATTTTTTCAAAAACTACATTAATTGCTACATTTTGAATGTGTTTGATATATGATTTTTATGAACATGAACATGAAATAAAGGCTTGATTATTAATCCTAATGGTTTTCAATTGTACTATAGGTCTTGTGGACTTATGGTGCTAATGAAGAACTATGATGTTTATGTGGAGCTTGTTTATTTATGTGACAAGAGAATATTGCATTATGGAATGTGTTGGATGCAAGCCATTGTGCTTAATGAATAATTTGGGTGAACCCAATAAGGTAATCCAATTTTTTTGAATGGGCATAATTGCATGTACTAGCACACTCCATAACATAATGGAGATGTGGATTTGAACAATGGGCATGTGGGTTTTGCACAATGTGCATGTGGATTTTGCATAATGGTTCAATCGAGTAGACCTAAATAAATCTATCAATTGTGCCTTGTAAAAGGACTAAAAGGAGACAAAGATAGTTGTATGAAAGCCATTATGGTGTTGAAATGTGTTCTTAGCTCTACCTATAGGGAAGAGGATTTGTATTTGTGTAGGAGTTGTATATAAAATAGTAGTCACCTAGGGTGGTTAGAAAATTCACATTTTCCAAACATGCAGGCCTAGAAAGAAAATCCATAATCTTCCAAACATATAAATGTTCAAAAATATTTCTACACCATCAATCTCACCAAAATATAAGTATAAAACATTATATCAAACAATTCCCAATCCCACAAACCTCCATTTCTTTCAACAACAAATATATAATAATTATAATAGATACACAAAGTATAGATTATACAAAAAATTCAGTCATCATATCGAACTAAAAAGCAAAGAAAATGTCATGACTACTTGATGATAATGACATCAAAACATGCTTCCCAAGTATAACGATTCACATTTTAGTCAAAAATACTAAATTACCCCACACACATGAAAGTTTAGTACATTCCACACATTAAACAAGGATCAATTCATAAATATGACTTTCTGACATTAAACATAGATTATCTAAACATCTTCAATATGAATACTATGAAAGGATAGTAAATGTTTAACATTGATCACAATGCATTTTTGTGTTGAACACCATGCTAAAAACAACCATAATGTTGCCATGTAGGAAACAAATATAAGCATAACTTGTGATTATTGCCAAACATTGAAGCTTTTGAATAATATAATTTGAAACTATGCTAAAAATGGATACTTCAAGTATATGGGCACAAAACTTCAAACATTGACAACTATAAGTACATGGTTTAATTCCAGTGATGAATAATCAATCATAACTTAGTTATATGGAGATTTTTTCGAAATCCTTCATATGGTCATCCATGGACCATTCCAAAGACAATTCAAAAAGTAACTAAATTATTTTCAAGCCTAACTATTTCATTTTTAAAAAAAATAATTGCTTCCTTTTCCTATGAACTTTCTTAATTACTATCTCCCACCTTTTTTAATAAATACCTACAATTTATAACTACCTCAATCTTTTCCCCTATCCCACAACATGGATATGAAAAAAAAAATTAACATGTGTCTTTTCATGTCCATGAAATGCATATTAATTTAAATTAAATTTGAAAATGTTATAAATAATGATGAATTATTGAAAATTATATGAAAACATGAAGGAAAAAAAAAAGTTGATCGTCGTTGGTAGTGCATAGCAATGCATATTTCTAATAGAAATTAAATGCATCAACTAATAGTGCATCCCCATTCCTAATGCCTTCATGTTCTTGTTGCGATAATGTTATAGTCATATCTAATTACTATAAAATGCTGATATTTTTCCTCGTACAACCATAACATGTAGAATCATAAAAAATAAATATTTAAAAAGTGCAAAGTCAAAATAACATTTTCATGTAGATCAACAAATGGAAACTCACAATAATGCTAGAAAGAAGCCATTTACAATGATTTCAATGGGCATTTTTGTGTCAACTCAATGTTGATATTCAAACTCACTTGCAACATGAAAATATTGAAACTTTACTTCTTCCTTAAGATCAAATCATCATATCACTTTCTAGACAACAACAAAATTTATGACCTTGCAATAGAAGAAACTCCAATACCATAGAGAAAAAAGGTGCACTACTTCCAAAAAATCATTCAAACCATAGTAAACAATGTTGGAAAAGAAAAAAAAAAAACATATTTATCTATTGTCACAAAGAAAGAGCTCAAAGCTTTTTGGCAATAGTTTCACATAATGACAAAACCTTAAATTGCACGTCATAAACAATGTTCTCAATTCTTCCCAATCTTTTCATGTTGGTTATTTCTTAAATGCATCTAGTGGATTATATTGAAACTAATGATTTTTATTTTCAAAATGTAGACTAATAGGATGTGGGATTAGGATTTTTGTGAATCAAGATAAAAATCCTTACATGGATGATAACACATACATAGTAATTGAAAATGCACACAATGAAGAAAAACTTGGACCAAAAGCATTTTAATTAACCCTTTGAATAATCAATTCTTATTATAATGTTCCGAATTTTCCATTAAACCTCAACAAAATGGGGGGATATAGAAAGGAAAATCAATGTCACCCTTTTTCAAATGGAAAATATTTCCTTTTTGCACACCCATAGAAAACTCCTCATATACACTTGTATTTTGCCCCTAAGTTTGATTTGATTAGAATCTTATTGCATTTACATTAAACCCATGAAGCAAAACAAAAATGATTAAATTAAAATATTTCAGCTAAATGGGCTAAAATTGGTTAAACTTGGATTACAATTTATAAATTAGCCAAGATTAGCCAAATTTAGTAAAAATTATCGAAGTTTAGTCAAGTTTAATTAATTTTAAAAAATTTATCCAATTTACTCTAATTTAACCAAGCTTAACCAAATTTAGTCAATTTACCTTTTAAATTAGCCAATTGAAAACAAGTTTAAGGTAAAAACAAAATAAAAGTTTATCTTAGACACTTGTTAAAACTACATTTTTGTACGTTTGAAAGATCACAAGTGAAACATAATAATTTGGATGGTCATAATTATTTTTGGAATATTTTTCATTAATTACAAAGTTTACATGTTCAAAACTTGACACAAATCAAAAAAAATGTTACATGTTCAAAACACTCAAACCTTGAGAATGGACGATCCTTGTTTTTTTCAAACATCTTTTTTTCTACTAAATGTGTACCATTTGTTTTAAAAATTGAAGAAGATTTTAATATCGATGATTAAAAAAGTAAAAGGATTTGAATTGATGAAAATTATTTTTATAATCGATTTGAGCACATTTGGTTCAAAAGTGCTTTTAACCCTAAAATTATGGATTTTGAAAATGTGTTTTTAATAAAAATTGTTCATGTTTATGTGATAGAGGCCATGAATGCATAATATATAAGATATAAAATCAATTTGTAGTCAAAATTTATTTATATCTAAAATGTATTGTTAAAGGGGGTACTAAAAAAACAAAATTTTAAGTTATAAACCAACACAAAAACAACACATGTCATGTGCAATCCCTAGAACAAGACTTTTACCTTGGCACCCCTAATTCCTTTTATCGTGTTTTCACCCTTTTACCTTTTTACGACTTAACTAAACTTATTTACTATCTATTTACCTATAAATAAATAAATAAATAATAACAATCCCCACAAATTTAGGGGAAAATTCAATCATTCAAATGGTTCACTACTTTTCAATCAAAATGACCAATCAAATAATCTCCAACCCTATTAGTCAAATATCAAATCAACATTTCTATATATCAATAATTGTTCATAATTTCATCGACATCAAATGCACCATGCACTAAAAGAATTATATGCCAAACTTGTGATGTGGTGCATTTGATGTTTTGATTTTTCTTGTAAGAATAAATTCAATAATTTTTTTGTTATTTTCTTCATTTGAATGAAGAAAGGGGATCAAATGGCATGAAGTTTCCCATCCGACACAATCATTATAATCTCCATAGTGGGAAAGAATCATTTTGAGAACATACCATAAGCAATGCCAAACACAAGTTGAAATATAATGGTTAGTACAACCACCCAACTACAACAAAAAGGTTCAACACAAACCTTGCAACATAGTTGAAGATGTTTTGTGGTAACAAAATGGTGCAATGCCAAGTGGGTTCAAACAACATCACATGCCACCAAATTGCCACACTTCACAACCGAACTTTGAAACAAAAATGTTTTCTCTTCCATACACACTCATAAAAGAAAGAAGAACTCAATATCAACTTCAAGAGACCAATGAGCATATTCATTTCTCCTAGTTGCCATTGTAGTAGATGGACAAAAGGATGATGAAGAACATGTTGGGTGGTTCTTTGAATTTTTAAAAGAACTACCAATCTTGATTCT
>Ga0209611_10001088_pt1 | contig 45003 bp, 38 predicted proteins | sample S1TSphgellanicum_3_FD_187693 | JGI IMG/M metagenome (GOLD analysis project Ga0209611, IMG submission 187693) | Host-associated microbial communities from peat moss isolated from Minnesota, USA - S1T2_Fc - Sphagnum magellanicum MG (SPAdes) (version 2) | ecosystem: Host-associated > Plants > Peat...
TGGTAGGTTGCATGTTGTTGTAATGTTAGAAATTGCTAACATATTGGGCAAGAAAAAGTATTAGAAGTAGGGGAAAATTTTGTTTTACAATTTGGAAAAATTGTAGTTAACAACCTTAAGGTCAAACAACAAGCTTTGGAAGTAAAGATTGGTGTTGTTATTTTGCAATAACCAAAATTATGGATCCCTCATCATCACAAGTCAATTGTTTGGGTTTTTTTTGTCATGAAAGATCTTAGAATTAAAGTTGAAGTGAAAATTATTCAGGGCATGAAGTGTGTTATATGCCACCAAGATTGAAAAGCTCTAAGTTGTGAAAGTTCCAAGAACAAAAGAAACAAAAAGGGTTTCATTACTTACAACCCAAAACATGGCATCAACAACATGATGAAACACATGGAAAATGAACATGGATTTGATTTGGCACAATACAAATTGGAAGTTGTAAAAGGGTGTGGGGATGTTTGTAAAATGGCCGAGAAATGAAACATAGTTCCTCCATCAACCGTCATAGCCTTCTTTGGTTTTCACAAACCCTACCATAAAAATGACCTAAACCAAGAAAGATTTTTGAAGATCTTATTTTGATGATAGCAAAAGGATACTTGCTTTTATTTGTTATAGGAAACCCTTTTATACACCACTTAATGATGCATTGTGATTGTAAATGTGTTTTTCCATCTCAAAAGCCACTAATGAATGATCATTTACCAATAATGTTCACAAAGACCTTACAAAAGTGTGTGTTGCTAACTATGACAAAATGTGCCACAACCATTTTTTTTTTCAATTTATGGATGTCTAGGTTTGGATTAGACGTTTTCCACTCATCATCAAATTTTTGGATGAAAAATGGGTCCTTTCCATGTTACTATGGCCTTTCTTGAAATCCAAGATACATCTAGTGTTATTTTAGCCTTATAGGTGAAGGTATTATTTGTAGAATTCAACGTTACAAATCAAATCATTGTATATGTTAAGGATGAAAGAAGGAACTTGAATATCTTTGCAAGTATATTAACAAGTATTGTGAGTTGTGTTCCATTGCAAATTGACACCCCTTGCTTTGGAACATGTTTCAAACACGTGATGTTCAAGGCATGTTAATATGTTACTAATTACCATGACTATGTTTGTCTTGGGATGAAAAAGGTCAATTTGAAAAGTGCACAATCCTCTTTTCAAAGTACTATAACATTGACCAAAAAATCAAGGAAGGGGTTGCTAGGATGGGGATAGGCATATGTGGAAGTTTATTTCCCAAAGAAAAAATTGAAAACTCTTGTGAAAACCAAATTTGCATCCAAGGTGGTGTTATTTCAGGAGACCCATACATATGTGAATGCAATTAATATTTGTTATTAACGACAGATTCAAATATTACAAGTTAGGGTTCTAAGCAATTGGACTTGGGTTGTGGTAAGAACAATTTATGAATGCTTTCACCCCCTTGTCCATCAATGCATTATGAACCAATCATGAAGGTATTGGCTTTTGTTAGTTGTTTTTGGAGGTTACCATGATAATAGTTGTGCACATGCAAGATGAGTATGTTATAAAAGATCCCATTGAGCCATCATTACAATGTCGTACATTGAGTAAAAAATGACCATTTTGTATGGTTGCATGGTTGTTAAAGTACTAAAAATGTTGTAACATTTTCTTTCATTTGTCACCACTTTCTTACAAGAGAAAGCTCACAAATATGCTTGCTTTGATGTTTGATTCAAGATTTAAAGGGATGCATATTGCCACTAAATTTTTTAATAGTCTGGAGATGGCTCTAGAATTGGTGGTTGAGTATGACAAGAAAGTTTTCCTTTTTCTTTTGATGAAAACCTAAACAAAATTACATTTTGAGATGCCAATAGATACTTACAAAATGCATTAATGGCTTGTTAATGACTACAAACCTTAAGGCCTAAATGAATAGGGATGAGAATAAACAAGGGTTAGCGTTCATTGCTTTGCACTAAGCCTCAAACATTATGTGACCCAAATAGGCGCCATCACTCTACACTATCCATAACTTGTATTGAACTTATATTTAACTCTTAGTTAACTTCCAGTTAAGTTTTAGTTCATTTTAAATTAAATATGAATTAATTTTTAATTAACTTTTAGTCAACTTCGAATTAACTCCTAATTAAATCTTAATTAAACTCCCAATTAACTCTTAATCAACTTGAGTCAACTCCTAGTTAAATCCTAATTAAACTCCCAATTAAATCTTAGTTAACTTTCAATTAAGTCCTAACTAACTTTAATTAACTCCTAGTTGATTTTTAATTAAATCCCAATTAACTTTCAATTAAGTTTCAATTAACTCATAGTGACTTTTAGTTAAGAAGGTTTTCAAAAAGTTTTTTTATTTGATGCACACATAAAAGCCTCCTTGGAAGCTTCCTTAAACTAAGTCCCTAAAGGGGTATAAATAGAAATAGGACCCCTCATTTCCTTCAGTATGTTCAACATTAGTTTTAAACACAATCTTACACCATAGCCTTGTCATGTTTTTTTCATCTTCATGTTTGCATACATTAGCATAATAAATATTTGTTTTCATGTTGGTTTTGCACATATTTTGTTCTTGTGTCTTAATTCTTATTTTCTTATTTTTTAATCACATAATCTTATATTTTTCCTTGTTCGAAAGTTAGACTTAAACCTTTTCTTTAGCCTTTGTTCTTGTGGTTATTCGTGTCTTTGATAGTTTGAATAAACTCCATGAAATTTATGTTTATTTAGGTAGTTGTAAGGTATGGTGGCTCATTGTTTGCAGTTTTGTGAAATTCTTACAAAGTGCCCTCTATTTAAATGCCACAAATGTATGGTAAAATCATTATTGTGGCAAAAATAATTGGGAATTAAGATTGTTAACTTGAATAAAAAAGTAAAGTTGGGGGCAAGGTGCAACAGATATGCATCGACCATATATTAAAGGACTTTTAAAATTAACATATGGACTTGTTTAAAATTGGATGGACATTCAAGTGCATTTTTCATTATCATTTCATCTCAAAATGTGTTATAGGGATTCAATATATGATACATGTTAGAAAAATAAACATGGATGGTTTGAAAAAATAAAAAAAACTTGAACCAATAAATAGATATGGACTTTTTCAAGACCAAAATTTGACCATATTTTCAAAAGTCCATATCCCAACCATTTTATGTCGGATTGCATAGTTATGACATTCTTCATTTTGCACATTAAAATTCTTTAAAATTCTTCATTTAGCACCTTGTCATAACATTCTTTACCCGCGAATGTTTACCAAATTACACTGGTTGATCTATAAATTTTTTTAAAATTCTTTAAAATTCTTGCTTCTTTGGGCTTCCATAACATTCTCGCACCAAAAATGTCATAACTATGTCGGATTGATTTTTTTTCGTAACATGTATGTTACAAAGATGTCTACTTGGGCAACCCTATATTTGGACTTTATTCCCTTATTTGGATGAATCCATAATGACCGTCATTGACAAATTCCATTAATTATAAAATTAGGGTTTGGGAAAGAAGCCCGTGGGCAGGAATGATAAGATTGCAATTGGTAAAGCAACTTGGGCATACGATGTTCCCTGAAACACATCTAGAATGTGTTTTCTTGAAATCTCAAACTTTCTATGTGTAAGCAATAGATAAACTAAAGGTTCTTTTCATAAATATTCTTTTTCTTCTATTGTGTTTTATGTGTATGCTACAGTTCCAAAGACTTTCCTGCAAAACAAATAAACCAACACCTCACAACAACAAATTGAATGTTCATAAAACAGACAATGTTCTTTCTCAAGAACTAGGGCCCTAGGGTTTGGCAAAGGTATCCAACCTTGATGGACAAGTCATCCTTCCTCCACCTAAGGTAGGAAAGAACAAGCATATCTCAAGGAAAATGGCGATAAAGGAAAAGAGTTGGAATTCGGATGAGATGGCAATGCAAAGAGATTTGGAACTCTCAAAGAGAAGCAAATTCTTAGTTGTAACAATAGAACAACAAAGGAGAAGAAGAAGCAGAAGAAAAAATAGAAAAAACAAAAGACTTATTATAAGGCTTGTAAGATCTTCTCCTAAAGTGGGAACAACTTTTACTTAATGCCAAGACCTTATGTTTGATCAAGTAAGTGTTTTATCCCTTGCATTGGTGCTAATGGAGAAAAATGCTTAAGCAATCCTCCTTCCCATCCATTATTAATGAACAAGAAAAATCTTTCAACTTCCTTTGTAAATGTGTTTTGTCCATTTTGTTTTCAATTATGGCTTCTTATTTAGATTTAAGATTTTGTATTCTTGTTGACATGTGCTATTGCAAGGTCTAAGTTGATGCAAGATTGAAAGACGCATTAGGGCCCCCCTCCTTTCCACTAAAATCCTCTTTGTCTATGGTGCCAGTTGATGAACATCTACAAGGATTTCAACACTAATTTGGCATTAGATCTATATGATATTTTTTCACACAATTTTTTCTATGTTTGTTTTATGCATGCACATCAGAAGAGCTGAAGCCAAAGTTTTGCAGGCAATAGTAGTGCAACCGACTAGACTTGTGTTGGAAAAAAAGAATACAAATGTGGTCATGATGAATCCATCAACCTCAAGTTACATACAACATTATTGTAGTTGGAGGTGTTGGAGAAGGATAATGCAGCTAGTCACAAGCCCATCAACCTCAATGGTAACGAGAAGGCCTGTCTCATCAACTAAGGATGAGCAAAGAGACTTTTGGTTCTAATTGGCTAGCTAAGAATACAAACACAAATCCATTTACAGATATGCAAATTGAGTATGCACCTTGACATTGCACTTGGGTTTTTCAAAGTTAGTTGTGCATTTGTTTTTGATGAATTACTGAACCTTTTTTTGGTGTTTGTAGGATAACAAATCTTTTGGGAAGAAACAAGCAAAATGACCTGAGCACAAAAATAGTAGTAATGCAATTAGAGGTGTTGGAAAAGGATAATGTAGTAGCTACTCATGAGCTTTGCCCATCAACCTCAATGGTAACAATGATTAGGCCCTTTCATCAATTGATGATGAACAAAGAGACTTAGGTTTCCAACTGTTCAGGTAAGACTACACACGTGAATCTATTTATAGCTATGCAAATTTTGTATGCAACTTAACTTTGCATAGTTTGGGTTTTTCGTATTCAAACATGCATTTGCTCTTGATGAAATGTTAAACCTCTCTTTGATGTTTGTAAGTTGCAAGATTTTGTGAGAAATAAGTAAGCAAAGAGATTGGCCTCTCATCAGCTGATGATGAACAAAGAGAATTTTGTTTCCAATTGTTCAAGTAAAAATACATGTACACAAATCCATTTACAAATTTACAAACTTGGTATGCACCTTGACTTTGCACCTAGGCTTTTCATAATCATGCATGCATTTGTTCTTGATGAAATGTTAAACCTCTCTTTGATGTTTGTAGCATGCAACATCTTACAAAAAGAAATAAACAAAGATATCTGAACACAAAAGAAAGGCAAGTTTGAGCTCTTAAACATATGGATTAAAAGTAAAGAAGTCTATGGAGTTTTCAAGATCTCCTTTAGGACATAACTTGTTCTTCCATCTTTTTAAATTGTAAAATTATATTCATCATTATTATTTATGTGCAAGTGTGTAAGATGTGTAATTAGTTCAAATCATTAGAGACATGTACTTCAAAGATGGTTTGTTTGATTCTGTACACAATTTGCTAAAATAAATTTGTTTGGCATTGACTTTACAAGAGTGTGTTCTTTAGTTTCTATATCATCACCCATATACATGTGTTAAGGTGTTCTAAGCTCTTAAGACATCTACATCTCAAGCTAATGGATCTCACAAAAGTGTTGTGCATTTGCAGGTCAATCTATGGGCATTGGGCCACCAAATGCACCTTCATACTTTTGGAATAGCAACAAGGCCACAAAGTGTTATTTAGCAATCTCCAAGTTCTTCTATAATTGCCCAAACAATGCATTCCAAGTGTGTCATGTGCTACCTTTGTTGTAACACCTATGTCAAGCTATGGAGTAATATTGTAGTTTCTTCAATTATCTATCTACATTGCTATTTTTCAACAAAATTCAATTATAGGTTGTTAGGATGGTTCGCAAACAATTGAGAAACTATCACTATTGTTCACATAATTTTTTAAGATCTTTTTCTTATTCTTTTTGCAGGGAATAATTTGAGTCTACATGCTAGAGATGTACAAGCTAATGTTATGGCAGCAAAAACATTGGTTCATCAATTAGGCCATGGTCCTATCAAAGTTATAGACCATTTTTCATACTTCAATGTCTAATTGACCCTGTTTTCATGGGTAACACTAGAGATAAAGAAATGCAATTTGGACAATCTAGGGATGGTCCTCTAAGTAGAGCAATTACTTTTAAAGAAAGGGTTGTGGAAAGAATTCAATTACTTCAAGAGTGGTAGCACCTTTCACAAGAACAGTGCCAAAGAGCACCACAAAACACATTACTAGAATAGTCAAGGGACACACAAAACTCTATAAAGTCTTTGCAAACTTTGTGAAAAATAACCATTAAAAGGGCTACACATTGCATTGAGCAAACAATTTCTGACAAACTTGTTTTATTCCCTAGGCCATTTGCTAGAGAGGTAATAATACAAAGGGTGCTCTCAAATCCAATTGTTGTTTCTAATGGTCTAAAGCATTTCAAGTTTTCAAAGCAGGGTATTGCTAAACAAGAACTACTTTTGGGTTTGGTTCAATTTTTGATTGAAGTGAAAACCTCCAATTGTGTAACAAAGTTGGCAACTAAACATGCCATTTAACAATTGTAATGAGTTCAACTTCAAACACTTCTTTGAGGCAAAAGGCTTGTTTACTAAATGTGCATCCTAGAAATGTGTTTCAAGTTGTTAAGCATCAAAAGTTGATGATTTCATCCAAGGATTTTTTTTTGGATTCTATCATTATGCAAAACAAGGGCAAATTTTCTCTTTCTAGTAAGAAAGGTGGTAGCCTTGTCATGGTGGTCTTCTGAAATGCGAATGAGTCCAAATCACAAGGAGGTGGCCAAAAAACAATTGGCACCACATGTATATGATACTAGACCCACACAATATTTGTTATAAACATAGGTAATATCAATTATGTACCATTGTTGACGCACTCCCAACTCCTTAAAGGACTTAAATGTGAGCCCAAGTAGAAAACAACGGAAGAGGGAGGAGTCGGAGCACGCTCCCTAGTTCACAACACTTTGAGGGGTAAAAGGGCGTGTTGGAGTTCCGGGATGGGACTAGGAAGAGTTGACAAGCTTCACTCACTCACACGAACCTGCACACAACCCACACAAAGTGATTAGTGCATAGTTGGAGCACCCTTGGTGCTAGGACGAGCCATGAGTAACACGGACACACAAGACTCACCACGGCCCGGACTTGGGGGAAGCCACCACCTTCCCCCTTATAGTATACTCTGTGGCTGGCCACGGAGCCTACATCCAAATGGCTTTTCTCTCCCGGGACTCTCGAATGGGAGTCTCGAAATCCCGCCAACTGGGACTCCCGAAACTTTGGAGCCCCATAACTTTGCAAGCAAACCTCCGATTAAGGTGCGGTCTAAAGCAAAGTTGTAGCTCTCATTGAGAGCTTTTTAACAATATGTGGCATGCCCCCTGCAGCTAAGTAAATCGGGTCGATTCCCGACTTTTTGTGGTCGGGAGTCAAATTGGCAATTTGACTCCCGGCCTTTCTTTTGGCCATAACTTACATTTTAGATGTCCAAATGAGCAATGCGAGCCCACTTTAGACATCTACGTTCCAAGAGCTTTCCAATGATATAAAGAACGCCACAAGCCATTGGGTTTTGACCCCTGCAATCGCTCTTTGAATTTTTGGGAGTCCGCCGGAACTCCATCTCCCAAAGTGGGAGTTGCCTTGGGAGTGTGAAGGTTCATTCCTTCATACTCCCTCACACTTTCTAACACTCCCAGGAGTTTGTGATGTGACTCCCGAACTTCTTCTTCTTGCTTTGACTCTCGGGCTTCCTCTTGGCTCACACCCTTGTAAGCCTTTGCCTTGGTCGCGAGCCCAAGGCTAGGGTTGTGACAATTGTTGTGCATGTGCATTTATGACTTTGCCTTTCAATTTTTGCATATATAATTAGCACTTATGGATGTTACATTTAGAGGATGTATGTCCCTTGGTGGTATGTTATGCATATGCACATTGTGTATGTTCTTTGTTACATTGGTAGTGAATTTTTTGCACACTTGTAGACTATTTGAAACCCCTAGCTTCAATTCAACTAAGCCTTGTTGATGTACATATGGGGTTTCCATGCAAAAATGTTGTGTTTGTAATTAGTGATCTAATGAGTTACATGGACATGTATTGACTTCAATTAGACATCTTTTTGCTCATAGTGAGTAGTCATGAACCCCATGGTCATGTGTGGACCTTTAGTGGATTTTTGTGTGCTCATAGTGAGTAGTTGTGATTTGCATGGACATATGTGGACATTTCCTTGCTTTTAATGAATAATCATGAATTGTAGGGACTTGTATTTAACTTTTGTGGACATTTTGGGTTCATTTTGATTAGTTAATTAGGAGTTGCATGGACATATCTAGACTTTCTTTAAACATTTGTGGACTTGAAGTGAGTATCCATGGTATGTAAGGATTAACATTGAATTTCAGTTGACTTCAATTAACTATAATGGACAGTTGTTGTGATAACAGTGAGTAAGGATGTATTACATGGGTGTCCATTGGGACTCTATCAATGTATTAGTGATTAACATGTACAAATTAGATCTATGCCTAGTTAGAGTATATAGGAATTAATGGATTTTGGGTAGTTTCTATTGATTATCTAGATACTTTAGGTTACATGCCTACTATGCATTTTATCGCAATGTATATATCTATTAATTGAAAGTTCAATGTTAAGTTTAGTAGGACCTAGTGACCCTTTCCTATGTTAATTTTAATTGTTTTGTTGTATGTATGTAGATGGAATTATTTTTGCATTTCCAAAAAGTACACCCTAAGTTAATTGTTGGTAAACGGTCATTTGATTCTTTACATCCCTTTTGGGTCAAAACTATGAAAGAAAAAAATATCTATTAAGTGGGGTTCAACTATATGCAGAAAAATTCAAGTTTGCATTCAAATACTAAATGTTCTTATTCTTGTGAAGAGGTTTGTCAACCTATTGATGGTTTCAATCAAGGTTGCATTAGTTCACATGGGACATTTTCAGGCTTGACAACAATGTGAAAGTCTATTTTTTGTCCCCAGGACCAGTTTTTAGAGTGGCATAGAAGAGAATGCTTCATGGGGGATTGTGTTCTTTGTGGCATAGACAATATGGCCATATGTCCTATTCAGGAGGATGGATCATTAACAACCTTAGTCAAATGGAAGCATTTTTCTATGGGGCAAATTATTCCCAAAAGAAGGGAGGAAAAAAAAAGACTACAACTTGTTTATAAGTGTATTATTTATAGTGAGCTTATAGCCTACCTAAAGCCCAAATTCCAGTTTTTTGCCCGCCACAATTTTGTTGCAAGATGGCAAGACAAGATGTTCAAGTCTTTTTCGAAGAATTTCCCAACTAACACACTTGTTTCAGTTGTTGATTTTGCAAAAAACTACATGTTTGAAATCCAAAATGAAGTGCAATCCATGCATTGGCAAGTTAACAAGTCACCATTCTTGTCCACATTTCATGGATGAAGAACACCCTAATCCTCATGATGAAACCACAAAAACCTTAATGAGGTATTATTTTTACATTTCAAATGATAAGAGCCATGTCAACTACTTTGTGCAACATTGTTTACTCTTAGATTGCGACAATATTGTGGCAAGTGGCTTTAGGCCAAGTCAGCATTGGATATGGTCAAATGGTTATAGTTCATAATTCAAGAGGAAGGTCCCTTGGTATTTTGTTAGTTGGTACCCTCTTATCACAAGTGGGTGCATGTATGGAGTTTTTTTGGCTCTGGCTAGGGAAAAGGCTTGCATGATGGAGCTGGTGCAATGTTGAAACGTTTCATCAGAAAAGTTCAATTGGATGTGCAAGGTCTTGAGTTGGAAAATGCAAAGGAGGTTGTCTCGTTGTTGAAAGAGCAAAATGAAGTGGACGACCCAAAAAGTTCATATTCAGATGCCTCAACAAGGTTTGTCACGCAGACTTTCTTTCATGTGAAACCTAATGATATCGATAAGGTAACTAAATATATTATTGAAACTATCAAAAGTACTCAAGATTTCCATTCAATTAGATCTATAGGTGCCATGGATGTGAACAAGCTAATGAAAAAAAGTTTGTCCTATTTCCATTGCTTCTATGTGGATGGTAATTTTCTTACTTCTGAAAATGTATTATGGATGGAGGAATGGGAAGTTGAGGTGCTAGTTCCTAACAACATAACCTTTATACACGAAATAATGTTGGATGCTTTTGATGAAGATGATTGGGATCAATTTGGAGCAAATGGGGATTACTTATTTGTCATGTATAATCATAAAAATAATTAATACTAATTGTGGGATAGGAAACCAATCTTTGGCTCTTTACCTTTCAAAATTTCAAAGTTTTCTAATATGTTGCACATGCTTAGAATGGGATGGTGATTGTGCAAGTGATAGGTTCACACTTGGAGGTGCCGAGTTGGGCATAATTTGCAAGATGCCAATAATGGCTAATATTTAGGTAACATATGTTTTGGATATGCCCCAAATGTTGGACCAAAAACAACACACCTACATTCAAGTGTTCATGAAACATGGACCTTTTAATGAGAAACACGTTAAAAACCATGTTCACAAACCTTTTCCAAAGTAGAGAAGAAGGTGCGCCATCATTACTCTTTACTTTGTCACATCTTCTTTGTTTTTCCTATTCTCAAGTTCTCTTTGGTGTCAAATGTAATTATGGTTTTTTCCTTGAACCTTTCATTCATATCTCTATGAAAATCCTTACGAGTTACTATTACACCCACAACTATAAAGTGAGTTCTTCATGTTAACAGATGTTTGATCTTTTCTTATTGTATTTTGGTTTCTCCATAGTTGATGAATCTCTGAAGTTTTGTGGGGTGTTTATGTAGAATTTTTTTTGACTTTTTAAAAATGGAGAACATAGAGATTGACTATGTGCAAATGGAGATAAAATGTAGTGCAAACCGGTATGGTGGAATCCTATAGTAGAGGCTTGTGAGCAAGCTAGTTAATGAAGAAACAAAGATGGGGACAAGATTTACACATGTGCATATTTGCTTCTTTAAGGCCATTATAAGTCCTTTTTTTGTATTATTAATAATTTTGTAGTAAACATCCCACAACCCTACATCATTTCTAGCTTTTTTAAAAATGTCACTAGTTTAAAAGATTGGGTTTTTTTCTTTTTCCTTGTTTCAAACTATAGTTGCTTGTAAGTTGAACATGCAATTTATTTCATGAAGAACTTGTGTCAAAGTCAATGAAGTTCAATAAAACATGAACATATGTATGTTGTTGTTTTTTTGTTTTTTCATTAATAATTTGTTATTAGTCCAAATTGTTTCTTTTGACATCTACTTTTCTATATGAAGTAATGGGTAATGACATATACTTGTTGGGATATGTAGATGGAGTCAATATTGCAAGACTCAATTAAAAGTGGCATCATATCCAACATCAAATCCTTCAATTTTTGTCTTAACACCTAGGTTATTTGCCTTTTCTATATATTCTCATTATTGTTATGTAAATAACAACAATATCCTCTTCTCTTTGTCTTTTGAAGGATTTTCTCTATGGATCCCCTTCTTTATGTCATGAAATAAGATTTGTGAGTACAAATTATGTTTCCAACATAGAAAACAATAATGTTACAAAGCGTTACAACTGCATTTCACTACTTTTTATTGACTCTCTAGTCTTGGATTACAATGTCACATACCTACCATCACCAAATAACATGCATTGGAGCTCCTTTTATATTTAATATGATTTGTAGTTCATGTAATAAAGAAGAGAAGAAGCAAGTTAAGTCACAAAGGTGGAGACTTGTTGCAACACCTCTAGCTCCATACATCCCAACATAAGGTTGACACCAATTTGATACCAATATTCCAAACAAACCCCCTTGGAGAAAGATCTAATGAAGAAAATAATAACTAACTGGCATTGACACTAATTCAATTGTTAAAGCAATTTGCATGTTGTATAATTTTGTAGACTCTTGCCTAGCATCCTTGTCTAAGGTGTAATATTCCACAAACTCTATGAAATTAGCTAGTAGCAAACACACCATGAAAAACACATTATTTCCGAATATCAAAGGACTTTTCACATGTAGTACAAAGATAAAGATGGCTACAATGTAAGAAACAAAATAGAATGTACATAATTTGGCATTTAGTAAAATTTGGAAAAAAATTGTGTCAAGCTCAAGATGAAAAGATCTTAGTAAAATGTCATTTGATTATATCTTCGAACATCCCAAATTAGGAGTGGTTTATAAATATTTATGGCTTTATCTACCATGATGCACTCAAAAAATAGCCTTGGGTTCCATGTTGAATAGTTATGTTAACTTTCTTCTGGTGAAAAGGCAAACATGTTACTTATCAAAATGCCCAAGTGTATAATACATGATGTTTGTTGGGGATGAATGTTCAGAAGTAAATGCAACTTGAACTATTATTTTCACATTTAATTTACTTTTTCCTTAGTAGAGGTTGAAGCACATTTCAATGCTTTCCCTTTGAAGCACCTTGATAAAAGTAATTATGGACTTTTTGAAAATGGCATTTCATTGTTATCCCAACAATACCATTTATTAATAGATTGATAGTTTTCAAATCGTGAATAGACCAAAAAAAAAAAAGTGTTTCAAGGTTGTTCTTTGAATTGTAATGTCTTTAGCCCAAAAAAAATTATTTAATATGAGTTTTACATTTGCATTTTTTGGCTTTCAATGGACGTGGTCAATGATAGCAAGTTGATTGATCTTCTTGCCTTCTTGCTTGAATCACAAAGTTTAAATAACCATGGATTGACACACACATATTATATTCTACCCAATTTGCTTATGTTTATTAATAAAACCATAATCCACTCACAAACCTTGCAACTCCCATGATTAAGAGGGGAACTTACCTCTGTTTTGTCATATGATGTCTTCAATAACACATTCTTAGTTTCCTTGATGCATTTTTGCATAACAAGCTAGTGGGGAAATTTTTGCATTAGCAGCACTGATAATCCACAACAAACTGTGGGACAAAACCTTCATTAAGCACAAGGCACGAACTAAAGTATGTTGGCAATTACAAACCCAAGAAGCAAAAGTTAACTATGTAACCAAGGATAATACCAAAGTTGATGAAAATATTTAGGAATGAAACAAAGGAGCCATGGATACTTGCAGAAACAAGTTTAGCCATGTAGACATGGGCTATCACAAATGCAAAATTGACACCATGCCAATCCCAACAAGTACTCTAAATTCCAGTTTGAAATCACCATATCCAATTTGGGCTACATGGTTAAGGCACAAATATGCAAAGCATTACCCAATATTTCATTCAATGCATACCCTAAAAAATCCAGTGCTTGTGAAAAAAACATGAATAGAGGAGGCCTATTATTATATTTAGAATGGAAATCAGGAGACCTATTATTATGATCAGAATGGAAATCAAGGTGACCTATTACTACTTGTAGGGTAAAAAAATCCATTGCTTGCAAAAACAAACATGTGCAAAGTAAAGATTATTGTATATAAAAGCGGTGTTTGATTATTTAAACATCAAATGGACTTTTTATACCAGTGTACCTTACAAGTAGATCACCTTGATTTGCCTTGTGTTGATTGTTTGGTTTATTGAGTCTTCATATTTGAAGTTCAAGTCTTGGTGGATATAGATTTTCTTTGTGCAATTGGAGTCTTGGTGGACTTCTTCTTCCTCTTGAGGGGGCTTTTAGTTGTTTGATCATTAAAATGCTCCTTCTTTAACCTCCTTTTATTAGATGTACATGTACCTTCCTCTTTTGTTGAGTCTTCATTAACATTCTTGGGGTCTTTTTGATCTACTGGATCCAAGGCCAATGTCTTTTTTACACCTTTTTTGTGTTTATGGTCTTGGGATATAAATTGTAGTGACTTTACAAAAACATGACTACCAGCATTATCATTTTCTTTCCACTCAATTTGAAGGGGGGAAATTATTGCTTTGTTATCCAATGGAGGCTTTCTTACTGGAAGTTTGATGCTTCCAAGAGACGAACTAACAATGTGTGACCTTGTAGACATGAAGCACCATTGATCATAGTCAAAGGCTAAAAAAAAACAAAGAAACTAGAAGTGGACCTACCATGGAAAATGATGACATCATTAAAGATCCAAAATGTGCACATAATCTACACTCATAAATTATCTAAACTAGTCAAACCTTGTAAAGTATTGTATTCATAAATTATTAGTTGTACATGTTGTAAGTTGCACATGTACAATTTGCATTCATAGTTAAAATTATCAATTATTGGACAAGTTGTTTGTCTTTCCAACCCCAACAACATTACTTTAAAATCATCAATTCAAGTAGCTCAAGGTGTTGGAATAGAAAATAGTTCAAGCTTGTACCTGCACCTGGTTTTTACTAGCCAAATGGAAATGGTTAAAAGGATTCAAATAGTAATGTGTGGGAACCAACTGAAAGTGTAGAACATAATTAACCATGCTAAGTTAGGAATCAATTATAAAGGCAATAAGAAAACATGAATGTCCACTTTGCATAGCTTTAGAAACAACTTGTAGATGTGGATCAACAATGTTTGGTTACAAGTGACTATGAATGAATTTAGGTTGATTCAAATGCTGGTAAGAATGGACTCTTTGGAATATGAACAAGTTGAATGGACATTCCTAGACTATTAAGCAAAATTACTGGATTTCAATTGGCTATGGTAACCATGCTTGGACATTGCTTACCTCCAAGGAACTATGAATGGACTTTGATTGACTAAAGGCAACAATAAATGAACTTATGAAAAGACTTTGGTTGGTTATAGGCAACAACGAATGGACTTTACTTACAACTGCAGTAACTATGAGTGGATTTTTCAGGATACTTGGGAACTATGAAAGGATTGCTTGGCTACCAAGAATTATGGAAGGACTTTGCTTAGCAAGCAGGAACTAAAATTGGTTTCAAGTAACTATTGATGGACTTTGCTTGGCTGCAAGCACTATGAATGGATTCTATTAGGGTGTAAGTAATTTTTGTTAGATTCTTATTATCTCATTCTTACTTTTTTATTTATACCTTAACACACAAATCTACATGGGTTTAATATGAACTTCACCCTAAACATACTTAAATCTACAAATGGACTCAAAAGTATCCGTCCCTAACTATTAAGACTTGTAATTTGAAGTCTATGTAAAGTGTACATAGAGCTTCAAAGTTTCATTACGCAAGCACTATATGGCAATTTTACAAAGTTGCAACAACAAACCCTAAAATACAAAGCTCTTTTGAATCCAATCATAGATTTTGAATTAAATGCAATCCAAAATAAATGTGCAACATGGAATACAATGTAGACAAGTCACATATAAGTGCGATTTTGTTTGAACTTATTAAGTATTACATCTTAAAAGAACTAAAAGACCTCAATTGAAAAATTGAAAGGTTTGAAATAGATCAAATACCTTCCAAGGTTTTGTGAAAAAGTCTCAGATCTTTTTCCTTTGCTTTCTCTTCATGAGAACATGGATTTTTAATTCTAGCCAGAGCCCACCAATCTTCATGCATTTCCTCCTCACAATGTAAGCACTTTGAAGAAACTAAAAAGTGACAAACTACACACCAAGAATGGTAAGCATGCTTGCAAGAAGCAAGCTTACAATCCCAAGAAGGCTCAAAACCTCTAAGGCAAAGTGGACATGGCAATACTAACACATCAAAAACCCAAATTGGTGAAACATCACTCTCCAAAAAAAATTTGGCAAAGGTGAAGGATTAAGTCTTGGATGTTACTTGCTGCTCTTCATGCATTGAACTTGGGTGCAAAGTGTAGACTTCTGCTACTTCCACACCTCCAACTTGCTAACTGCATTTTCCCAAGCTACTTCTGCCTTCATGTTTTTCGTCTAAACCTTAGAAAATTTTGACTTTCTATCCTCCAACAAAGACTTGAAAACATTAGTCATGAAGGTGCTAGAATCAAGTTTTCATTGAAGAGCCTCTTGTTAAACAAATGTAGCTCCTAACACTTATGTGGCTTTGTTTTGCAATAATCAATTTGTAACCTTTAAGTTCAGTTTATCCATCTCCATTTGTAATTGCAAAAAAGACTCATGCGCGATTTCCACAAGTCTATACCAATCCCTAATTTGGTCATTCGATCTCACAAGCTCTATAACAACTGTAAACAAATAGGAGATCTAGTCAAGTGCAAACATAAATCTTTATTGAAAGGAAAACATGATGTTCACAACATGGAACATAACATCAAGAACTCCTCAAGGTTCTTGTCATATGAAATACACAAATTTATGCAATGAAGAAAAGAGAGCCATACCATCAACATCAAGGTATTGATTAAAAAACCAAACCACAAATAACCAAACTAATAGAAGTAAAGAAAGTAATTCAACCTTGTGAAAATAACCTGGTTACTTTCCTACTCCAGTAACTAATGAAACCTAACTAGTTGAGCTTAAATTTTCAATAGCAACATCTTCTTTCTCTTTCATAAGAGATGAAAGAACATCTTTTATGGTCGGCATGTGTTTTTCTAAAACAACCATATAACTTTCCCACTCTTTAATGAATCCAAGTTGCAACTCATGAGACACATACCTTTAGTCATGTAGTTGAGGCATCTTGTATTCTTTAAGGTCGTCTACATCACCGTGTTTAGGTTCATTTTCCTTTTCTCCATCTATAGGCTCCACAAATCCATCAGCAAGATGAAGAAGCTTCCCACTTCCAGCTACTTGAGTTGCCTCTAAGCATTGTAGCCTCCTTAATTGGTCATGGACCATCCATTCAACAAAAATAGTCCAATTGATTTTACGACCTTTTTTTTCACACAAAGCCTCTTGCTTTTGCCTTGTTAATCATATGTGTAATTGGAACTTGGGTTCTTTGGTGTGTAATCATCTAGTAGTTCTTTACATGAGCAATGAGCTTCTCATCTTCAGACCATGAATACCTATAACCATTTTTACTATAAGGCCCAAATAACGCCTCAACTTTAGCTTCTTCAAGGTTTGTGCCAATCCTTAGGCACTTGGGTGATATATCATCATTGTAAAAGTTGTATTTTGTAGCAAAGCTTCCCTAAGAAATAGGTTTTTTTTTGTCAAATAGTAGCTATGGTTGTGCTTTGTAGAAAGGTTTTGTCCATGATGAAACTACTCCTAGTTTAACCTTCTTCTTGCCATCTATATGTATTGTACCCAAACTACCATTGGTATTATGAAACATTCTACATAAGCTCAACACACCTAATCAAGCTCTAAAAATTATTGAATACATTGAAATGCAAAAATGTGCATGTTGAATTTAACAAACTTTCACAAAAATACCATTGTCATCTGGGATAACAATTTTAAAAACTAACTTGGTCCTTTTCAAATGATTGGAGCCACATGATTGATGTGAAAAAAATTACATCGATAATGGGTTATAAAAGGTGAAAAATTTGTTGCTTGTATTTCAAAATTTCCTACTACATAATTTCAACCAACGACATTGTAATGTTGACCTCAACTAAAATGGTTGTGGACCCAAAATGACACCATTCCTATTTTCTTTGAGACAATTATGGACTAGGACTTCTGCCAAATTTGAGCCACCTTACTTTGCAAATACCCATTTTTGTGTCTATAAGTCAATTAAGAGTTAGATTCCTTTTGGAGTTGAGTGTGGATTACCCCTTTTCTTCAAAGGAAAATTTTTCAAGAAGTTGCAGATTACCCACTTCTTGTTGACTAAGGTTGTGGATTACCCACCTCTTGTTGGTGTCATATTTCATAATGTTCATAATCATGTCTACATCCATGGAAGAAGTCCTTATTGTCTTTAAGAATCTTGAATAGGGAAATCAAGCACTTCGTGAATCCATTGCTTATTTGCAAACAAATCAACCTTCAACCTCTTTGGGATGCATTTCTACAACACAACCCCAACCAAAAGAGCCATGGATCAACCTACTTGACAAGTTTGATGGCACACGTTCAAAGTTTCGAAGTTTTATCAATCAAGTGCATTTGGTCATCTAACTTCATCCTCATTGGTATCCAATTAGCCCAAATCAAGTGGGACTCATTGGCACTTTGTTGTCAAGCATAACCTTTGTTCGATTTGCACTTTTGTTAGAGCATTAATCACCCCTGTTCAATAACTTTGAAGCATTCCATGAAAAGTTCAATGCCACCTTTGGATATTTGGACAAAGAATGCAATCTAGCATTAAAATACGATTTCTTTGTTAAAGATCATGTTCAATTATGGTATATGCATCGGAGTTCAGACAGTTAATTTGTGATTTTTCATGGGGTGAGGTAACACTCATAAATCATGTTTAATTTGTGTTACGAGGTGATGTGAAGGACTTGTTATTCACCTTGCCAGACCTTTCAACATTAAGTCAGGCCATTGTACAAACTGTTCAGTGTGACAACAAGTTCTTTGAACATCGACAAAAAAGGTGCCATGAACCCACAATGACAACACAAAGGAGTTTTCCACCTACAATGCTAGTCTAATCTTCAACAACCTCACCAAAGGGCGATTCCATGCAAATTGATAAAACAAGATTCCAACCCCTCATGGAATAAGATAAACAACATTAACATACAAATAATTTTTGTTTGTATTGTGGAGAACCAAGTTTGTTGCTTAGGAATGTCCAAAGAAAGATGGACCACATGTAGCACACACCATTTCTGTTATTAATCCACAACCAAAGGAATTGGAAAATGAGCATGTCCAATTTTAGTAGGGACTACAGGCTAGACTTTGATGCATCGTGTAATGAAAATGGTCCCAACCTATCTTCAAACCCAACACCATGTTTCTTATTACTAATCATTATCAAATATAATAAGCTTGTGACAGTGGAGGCCTAAACACTTTTTGATTTTGGCACATCAACAAGTTTTATGGACAAAGAGTTGATGTGAAAAAACAATTTGGCTCTAGTGAAAAATAACACACTAGTGCTCGTTGAAATCATTGATGGTCGAAGCCTTTCATTAAGACCAGTCACACATGAAACCAAGCCATTAAATGTTACCATTAGCTCCCACACCAGCAAGGTTGTTTTCAATGTCATTTCATCTCCAAAAAATCTTGTCATCATTGGATTGTTTTGGCTTGTTCAATATAATCCATAAGTGGATTGGCATACAAGGAGTCTTCATTTTGAAACACCACAGCATGAGGCCTTGGAGTGTGAAACCTTCGTCAGAAACATGCATGGCAAAATCAAGATGGGGTATGGCATGTAACTGAAGACAAGCATGGGGTTACATGCAAAATTTCAATTAACAAGGAGACCTCAATGGAAAAAGAAGGCCTAGGCCTTTGTTTGTTAAAACAAAAGTTTTCATGAAGACTGCCATAAGAGGAAATGCATTCTTGATTTATCTCCTTCCCTCGCCAGACGTTGAAACATGTTCACATGAAATTCCTCCCTAGTGCCAAGAATTCAAGGATGTGTTTGAAAAGAAAAATGTGGACACCTTGCCCAAACATTGACCATACAACTACACCGTTGATCTTGTGGAAGGAGTGCAACCTCCATTATAAGAAATCATGACGTTTTAGAAGGCCAACTTGAACAAAGTGTCCACATTAACCAAAGGGTATGCCCATTTTGACTAAAGGTTTAGGGCATGAAAAACACATGTTACATTTGAAAAGTACATTTGACTAAAATGACCTTATTTACCAAGTGTCAAGTTGAAGATATGGTCAAATGAACAAATGTCCATCAAAATGGTCATGGTTTAATCAAATTGGTCATATTGAATCAATAAGGCTTAGTCAAATTAACCATTATGATTTGACATTTAGTCAAATGAGCCATAGTCAAATGAGCCATACTCATTTGATGACTTAACCTACTTGTTAAGCCTAAGCTACCTACCTAACCTAACATAACTAATAGGTTAGGCTAGGCCTAAATTACCTATTCTAACCTAAACATAATTAATAGGCTAATAGGCTACTTGTAAGGTAATATGTTACTAGCTAGGTAGTTTAGCTTAAACCTATCTAGTATAGGTTACTTTGGACATAACTTAAGACTACTAAGTAGTGTAAGTTTTTTAAGAAGGTATCCTAGGTGACCTAAACTTACTAGGTAGACCTATTAGCCATGTACTTATTAGCTTAGGCCTACTAAGTAAAAAATATAGGCCACCTAGGCCTAGTAGGTAGGTAGCTTATCCTACTAGCTAAGTAAGTAGCCTAGGCCACCTAGGCCACCTAGGCCTATTAGGTAGGTAGCATAACCTAGGATATTAAGGTTTACTTAGTAGTCACGTACATAGCATAGGCCACCTAGGCCTATTAAGTAAGTAGCCTAACATAGGCTATTAAAGTCTACTTGGTAACTATGTATATAATATAAGCCACTTAGGCCTATAAAGTAGGTAGCCTAACCTAGGCCACCTAAGCCTACTAAGTAGGTACGCAACCTAACCCAAGCTACTTAGGTAGGTACATAACCTAACCTAGGCTACCTAAATAGGTATGCAACTTAACTTTAAGCTACTTAGGTAGGTACATAGTCTAACCTAGGCTACTTGGGTAGCCTACTTAAGTAGGTATGTAGCTTAACTTAGGCTACTTAGGTAGGTACATAGGCTAACCTAGGCCTAGTAAGCAAGTACATAACCTAGCTTAAGCTACCCAAACCACCTTAACATAATAAGTAGGTATGTAGTTAATTTAAACTAGGCCACCTAGGCTACTAGGTAGGTAGCTTAGTTTAATATTAAATAGGTAGCTTACTAACCTAAATCTATTTAATAGGCTAAATTACCTACCCGGTATGCCTAGGTTAGATTTATTAATAGGCTAGTAGGTACTTATATAGCCTACTAAATAGCATAGGTGTAAGTAGTTTATTAAGTAAGTATAAACATAGACCAAGTAGTTACCTATAAGGCCTAGTTGACTATAACATACATGTTACCTAAGTACATGCATTTATTAATAGGTACCTCCTACCTATCTAGGCTAACCTACCTATAAACTACCTTTTTATGTAAGTAATGTAAAAGAATTGAAGTTCATTTAATGCAATATATTGAAAAAACATTCATGGAAGTTGATTATTATACGTTGGTCCAAAATCATGTTCATTACAATATGTTGTCCCAAAAAGATTACCTTGTGGGGTGGTGGTGCAATGGTTAAAGATTTGACTGTTCAATGTGGAGGTAAGGAGTTCAAGTCCCCACACTTACAACTTAGGCTACCTTGGCTACTTAAGTGACCTAATTAGGTAGCCTAAGTTGCAAAGTCTATTAGACCACCTAGCCTAGGGGGCTTGTCTTAATTTAAGTGGCTTGGTTGAGCCCAGGTAATTAAATTACGTGGCTTAGCCTAAGCTTAGGACATAGGGTTGGTAGGTAAATAAATAAATATTTTTTTGGCACAATTAATTGTTAGGTTTATTAATTAGATAGGTAGGTAGGGTAAGTAGGTAAGGTAGGTAATTGAATATTTAATTAATAAATATTTTCATATAAATTTAAAATAATTTAAAAGATATATATATATTTGGTTGTTGCCCAAATTATATTATTGTCGTAGTGGTTTCGTAAAAAAACCTAGTAAAAGAAAACCTAATCATAAAAACCAACCAAAAAGACCTAGTTAAAATGGTCGAGTCTGAAATGATTTGTCCAAAATGGCACTTTGGTCAAGTTGGACATGGGGGCAAAAATACCATATGGGTTTTTTTTCCCCAAAATTCTCGCTCAAAAAGGATGTGCTTTCTTCTAGTGTTTTATTTTGAACCCATTTATAATTTGTCACGAGATGAACTTGTAGCACTTCATGAATACCTCAATGAGAATCTTAAAAAGAGGTTCATTTAACATTCAAAATCTTTAGTTGATGCCCCTAAACACATATTTAATTAATTTTGGACTTAATTCAATACACGAGGAGGGGGTTTGGGGGGGGGGTGTTAAAACACATTTGGTGACCACTATAAAGGATGTATTTCAACCATCTTTTCATGTAATTGCATAAATTTTCAACAAGAAGCTAAATTTGACACTAAACTCAAAATGTTGGGGAACAAAACCCATTTGGTGGCCACCAAATAGGATGTATTTTAACCATCTTTTCATGTAATTGCATAAACTTTCAAGAAGTTGAATTTGACACCAAACTCAACATGTTGGGGGACAAAACCCATCTAGTGGCCACCAAATAGGATGAATTGCCACCATGCTAACACACATTTTCATAAATTTTCCTTAAAAACTTGAATTTTCATTCAAACTCAATATGATTGTTTAGTGGTTTCCGAAGTATAGGAATTTCAACCATATTTTAATTAATTTTCATAGAATATGCAAAAGAACTTGAGTTTGGAACTAAAATTTTCAAAGTTCATAATCAAACTGATGTGGTGTTCACCAAATTTTGAATAATTATTTTTTATCTTCCTATCATCAATTGCAAATAATATCTTCACATTAATTTTTTTTGAATTCAGTATAAATTGAATCGATTGGTTGAAATGAAATTAGAACTTGCTGACCACAAATCGTAAACTTAAATACATATCATTTTTTTCATATGTATCACTACTACTAGCAAATGTTGACAAAAATTTCATACACCCATGACATTAAAAAAGAAAAATTGAACATATCACCTTTATAGTAGTTTTTCATGCACACTTAAGATGACATTTTATAACAAGTAATGTCCATATTCACAAAAGTTCAACACATTGGAATGTTTATAAAAAGGATAAACATTAATATATTTTTCTCAATGAACCCACACATGCACATTGAATATATTCTAAAACATTAAAATCCCATTTGGAAAAAAAAAAAATCTACTTTAGCAAAGATAAAAAATCACTACCATTTCTACTTCATGTTCATAAAATATTCGATCTACAATTATAATGCACAAGAGTTATTGTTAGCTGCATCAAGATTAACTTTTGCTTTAGATGCATGGGTTGCATTAATATTTATCATGGAATTAATTGTGGTATTACTTCTAGTTGAAAAAAAAAATGCGATAGAAGAAATTTCAACCCATTATTTTGGGTCTACATGATTACACTTCCACTTGCTTAACCAACAATTATGATATAATTCCTCATCATTCTTGGCTCCCTTTCTCATAGGAACCCACCATTGAACATAGACCTTTTTATAATTCTCATTTTCTTGATCTTTTACAACATCACTTTCAACCCTTCCATCCAAACAAGATAGACTATAGGGTCTAAAGGTTGCACAAAAGCAAATTTATTAACAAATAAGTCATGAAAAGGCATGTATGCAGCAATGTTCAAAGAAGGGCACATGCTTCAAGGCCCACAATATGGAGAGATGACGTGATCTTCAAGGTCAACATCAACAATGGTAAAAATGGATGCACGCTCATAATTAACTTTTTAATTGCTAGAAGGCCGAAAGCCTTCCAACAAAACAAAACTCTACCATGGGATAGGTCTTGATAACAACTCCAAAACACTCTCCCAATAATTCACATAAGGACCCATAACTTTAACATATGAATCATCCTTTGACATCCCAAGTTTCTAAAACTCCATATACTTTAAAATCCTATGACTAATGAACCTTTCCTTTTCATTTGCCCTCAATTCATCAATTCCCCATATTAGGTGAAAAGGAACAAGATTTGAAACCTTTGCCAATAGTTTTGTTCGTCCTGTAGCATCTTCTTTCGACAATCATGTGGTTGAGCCATCCTTAAGGTTCCACAAAACATCAATAGGAGATACTTTGTATTGCATAACTGGCCACCTTGCCTCGTCCATAAAAAACCAAAACAAATGCATGTTTGTATGACCGACCAAAACATCCGAACCATCGTTCAAATATCCATTGACCCAAGATTTGAAATTAGGGATTTCTTGAATGAGTTGCAGAATGAATGGATGATCTTGGGAAAACATGAATGCTTTCATCAAATTTGCCATGACATAATTATTTTATTTTTTCAACTTCTTCAACAAATATCTAGAACTTTCGTCAATATCTTCATGTGTGTGCCCAATTACAAGAAACCCCAATTGATTTTTTTGAAAACTTCTTGAGTGATTAGCAAAGAAAGAAACACCAATAGTTGACAATTTTTGTTATCTTTCACGCAATTGTCCATTTGAAGAAGCAACTTCTTTGGTGATGGTTTCACACCTACAATTTTGTCCATAGCTTCAATGCATTCAAACAATAGGAACTTCCTTGCAAGATTTGTTGGAAGAATGCATTTTGGGGTTCAAATTCAAATAAAACCCATGATTCCCTAATTGGCTCCTATTCAAGGTTACAAAACAAGCACATAAGTGACCCAATTGTGAAATTAGGATCATTGGGCTAGAGTTCATTAGAATATTGAATGAAGGTTTTGTCCCCATGGCCATGAGTAATCATTCCAATCAATGTCACTAGTAACTACCCCAGCCCGAACACCATTTTGTTCTTCATTTGAAACTGAAGAAGAGTTGTTTTAGAATGGTCCATTTTATCATGAAATACACACAAGAAGGTTTTTTTAAATTGCACATAACTAGTTCTCCAAATGTGATATAGATGCCAAAAAGATTCCTAGTGAATGTTTAATTTAATCTCATGTTCCTTCACACTTGGGTTATTTTTTCCTGTTTTGGATATCAAATCCTTCAAGGATTCACAAATGGTACATTTGGCAAGAACAAAATCCTCTTTTTAGCACATCCATGTTTAAATGTTTTTTCTTCTTTAATCGGCTCATAACAAATTACAAAATACTTCCAATTTACAACTCCTTGTTAATCTGGAAGTGAATAGAAGAAACCAACTATCAAAATGCCAAATAGGAACTTTCAATATCTATTGCAACTTCAATTAAGGTCATGTTATTCTCTATACTTGGTGGCCATTAGGTCAACAAATGGTCAAGACATTGTTAGATATTAAAGACTCTATGAATAATCAACTTTTAAACAATGATTGAATGAGATGATAAACACATCATTATTTGATATAGTGGCCATCAGACGAAGCTTTAATTGAATGGTATAACATGTCTTCATACATGTTGCAACCCTACTTTGGGAGAGTGTGAGGATGAAACTCACACTCTCGAAATTGGGACTTGGGAGTCCTTCGGGATTCCTGAAACTTCAAAGTTCGATTGCAGGGGTTAAAACACCTTGCATTGGGGTGTTTTTTATATCATTGGAAAGTTATCAAAATGAAAATGTCAAAAATGGCCTTGCATGGGCCATTTGGACATCGGTAGCACAAGTTATGGCAAAAAGAAGGGCTGGGAGTCAAATTGGCAGTTTGACTCCTGGCCATTAAAAGTCAAGAATCGACCCAACCCCGGTGTGTGTAGGTGGAGTGCAATACACTGTTGGAAAGCTCTTGAGGAGAGTTACATGTTTGCTTTAGACCTCATCCCAATCAGAGGTCTGAGCAAAAAGTTATGACCTCGCAAAGTCTCGAGAGTCCAAACTGGGACAATTTCAGTACTCCTCCTTGGGAGTCCCGGGACAAAAAGCCATTCAGATGTGGGTGCCGCGGAGAGGCATAGAGTATACTATATGGGGGAAAGTGGTGGCTTCCCTCGAGTTCGGGCCATGGTGAGTCATGTGAGTCCAAAGTTGCCCGTGGCTTGTCTTAGCACCAAGGGTGCTCCAGAAAGTGAACTAACCAACTTGTTGGTTGGTTTGAGGCAGGTTCAAGTAAGTAAGTAAAGCTTGTGACTCTTCCTAGTCCCATCCCGGAGCTTTAGCACGCCCATCTACCCCTTTTAGTGCTAAGAACTGGGAGCGTGCCTCAAGTTCTTCACAATTCCATTGTTGAATAACTTAGACCCAACTTGGGTCTAACTAGGAACTTGGGAGCGCGTCACTTGGTATCAAAGCTCCGGTAGAGCTCGATTCACTTCTTGGGAGTTTCGGATGGCACCCAAGAAGAACCGTAAGCAAACATAAGACACCATGTTGGAAGAACCCCTTGAAGATTAAGTAGTCCCACCGGAATCAATTGGGGAGGAGGAACCAAGAACCCGGGAGGACCAAGATGAGCCTGAAAGTGAAGAGGAGCAATGGAGCTCGGTCCTATTCACCCAGGAACAATTGGAAGTCCTCTTCAAAATGAATAGGCCCGACTTCAGTGAGTTGATTGCAACCCTCAAAGGAAGAGCATCCAAGAATGTGGGATTTCAACCGGCCAAACCTGGGAACTTCGATGGTGCCCACGACCGAAAGGTTGTGGATGCTTGGCTTGCCGAAATGGAAGATTATTTACATGCCGCCAAGGTTGGACGACATTTGGCCGTGGAGCTTGCCCAATCCTACTTGAAAGGCTATGTCGCCACATGGTGGAGGACAAAGAAACAAAAAGAAGGGAAAAATTATGGCTACATTTGAGAGTTCTTTAAGGAACAGGTCAAATCTGAATTTGTTCCAAGGAATTCTGACTACATCTCGAGGTGTAAACTTCGTGACCTTGTGTATGTCATAAATGATAACTTGTGACAATATGTAAGGGCTTATTCCAAACTCATTCTGGAGATCCATCACATGCATGAGTTGGATCGCGTGTGCCAATTTGTGATGGGGCTTCCAACTTGGGCCAAGTGCAAGCTAGAGGAAAATTGGCCCTCCTCCCTATCCAAAGCCATCATGAAAGTGGAAGGCTTTTCGGATGCGAGACGGGGTGAAAAATCCGAGTTCAAGAAGGATAACAAGTTCCTTCACATGAAGCCACGCCATGAGGGTGAATGAAACCGAGGACAAAAAAGCCCAAGGAAGGAAAAACCCAAACATTTCCAAGGCTCAGGGTTCAAGCCCAAAGGAGATTTTGTGAAGAAAGGGGCTCCCTTCAAAGGGAGCCAACCCAAGGGAGATGTTGGGGGGAAGCCTAAGGAACATGTTTCAATTGCAACGAAGTGGGGCATTATTCCAAAGATTGTCCCAAGTCCAAGGCAGGGAATGGAGGCTCTAAGGTAATTGCCCTTAATGCCAACCTAGCCCAAGCTAAATGCAATCGACTTATTTTCTTGAAGGGGAAGATTGCTAAACAGGATGTGTTATGTCTTTTGGACACATGGGCTTATCATAATTTCATAACCCAAGAAAGCGCTGAAAGGATGGAGCTCCACTTGGAGGAGCTCAAGGCACTCATCGAGGTGCACTTCGCGGATGGGGTTCCCCATCCCATTATGTCACGAGCAAAAGAGTTGCCTCTTCAATTAGGAAATTGGAGAGGAAAGGTGGACTTGTTGGTTTCCACCTTGGGTGGAATGGATTGTGTTTTGGGAATGGAGTTCATCACCTGAAACAATGTGCTCATAGAAGGGCACAATAGACTAGTTAGAATCCCGTCCAAAAGTGGGATTGTGCAGGTGAAGGCACATGAAATGCCTTGTGTGGGTGGACTAACCATCCATTTTATGTTAGGAAAAACCTGGGAAAGATAATGCGTGGGAGGTTACGGCATGTTGTGTGTGATGTGGGTGTTGGATGAATATGAGCCCAAGGAAAGCCACCAACTTGGTGACTTCCCCGAATTGCATTAATCAAGTCTTGGATGAGTTCTTGGATGTGATGCCCAAAGACTTGCCCAAAAACTTGCCCATGAGAAGACGAGTGAATCATGTGATCAAGGTGATGCCGAGAGTGGCACCTCCCGCCAAGGCCCCATATCGAATGAACCATGAAGAGTTGAGGGAACTTAAAGTTCAACTCGAAGAATTCCTCACGAAGGGATACATTAAACCTAGCAAATTGCCATATGGGGCATTTGTCCGTTTTGTTCATAAGAAGGATGGGACGTTGAGGAAATGTGTGGATTATAGAGCCTTCAACAAGGTGACGGTGAAAAACCGATATCCATTACCTCGGATTGATAATCTTTTTAATTGACTTTCAGGAGCTAAAGTGTTTAGTAGGATTGACCTACGTTTGGGGTATTACCAAATTCGAGTTGCGGAAGGGGATGAAGAAAAGACTGCTTGTGGCACGAGGTATGGCTCATACGAATTCTTGGTGATGCCTTTCGAGCTCACCAACGCACTCGCCACATTTTGCACTCTCATGAATGACATTTTCCGGGAATGGTTTGATGACTTTGTTGTCGTCTACATAAACGACACTTTGATCTATAGAGGCTCCTTGGAGGAGCATGTGGAGCACCTTCGGAAGGTGTTCCAAAGATTGAGGGAAAACAAGTTGTATGTTCGAGAAGTGCAAATTTAGGGTGACGGAAGTGGACTTCCTTGGACATAGGATCACTCAAGAAGGTTTGAAGATGGACGATCACAAGGTGAAGGCAATTTTGGATTGGGAACCGCCTAAGTCGGTTCCGACCTTGAGATGCCAACTATCAAAATGCCAAATAAGAGCTTTCAATATCTATTGCAACTTCAATTAAGGTCATGTTATTCTCTACACTTGGTGGCCATTAGGTCAACAAATGGTCAAAACATTGTCAGATGATTCTATGAATAATCAACTTTTAAACAATGATTGAATGAGACGATAAACACATCATTACTTGATATAGTGGCCACCAGACGAAGCTTTAATATAATGGTATAACATGTCTTCATACAATAACGCAAATGAAACATTCTAGAATTATTTGGTCACAATGCTTTCGCATTATCTTCTAGGTATCTAGAAAAAAAAAATAGACATTTCGCCTCCCATCTTTAATGCCCTTCATTTGATGCGGCATTACATTAACACATTTCTCAATCAAAGATTGAATGTTTGATTTGGCCTATATCACTAAGGTTTGCTACTTTTGATTCCCCTTATTTTGATGTGGTAGAGTCTTATGCCTATGTCACAACCTTAGCTTTGGGCTCGCGACCAAGACAAAGGGGTTACAAGGTTGCGGGCTAAGAGGAAGCTTGAGAGTCAGGGCAAAAAGGTCGCAAGGGTGTGGGCCAAGAAGAAGTTCGGGAGTCATCACCAATATCAATGTGGTTGAAGAGATTGAAGAAAATTACCTACAATCATTTGAATATGCAGAGGCATAGGTGAATGTGTTGGATGAAGTACCAGAGTCATACTCACATCAAAGGAATCCATAGTTGGATCAAACAAAGTACACATTTGAAACATGGGATCATGAATCTATGGGGAAGATGCAAGTTAGGATGGTTCAAAAGCAGCAAGAACACTAGTCCCAAAAGTATATATTTTAACATGAGAATGGAAAAATTGATTAAAACCCAATTTTGAATGGGCCTTATGTGGTGATTACTAATTTTGTAAAGTCCATATGAAAGGTTGCCCATTGAGTTGTTAGGACATCGTAGATGGTGCTTACCAATTCGATAATGACTATTCATGTGAATAAGACTACAGATCAACCACCGATGAGCTCAATGGCTACTGGAGGGTACAAAAGTGCAGATGCAACAAATCCAAGAGGAGGATATCAAGAACCATCTATTGTAATTGCACAAATTCCTGATCATAAAAATGGCCATTATGTTCAACCAAACAGGGTAGTTTTAAAGTATTCTAATTTCAAAAAAAATGTTGATCCAAATGTTCATGTTAAAGTGTTAAATTTTGTAGTAAAAACAAATGCATAGTCTTTTGAAGAGTATATCATTAATGTGTTTAGCTATATGTTAAGAGATACAACATCAGACTAGTGTCATAATTATATGTCAAAATTTCTTGACTATATTTTTTCGAAACTTACACAAACATTTTGCAAATGTCAACGATAGACCCCGAATGATGAGCAAATATACATGGAGCTAAAGAACATGAAGCATGAGAAGATTAAAAGGGTGGAAGTTTACTATGAATGGATTCAAAAGTTGTCTCATGGTTTACAAATACCAACCATAGATAGTTTTTTGACTACTATGTTTAGAACATGGTTGCAATCATACCTTAGAATTGTAACTACAAGGATGAAGTGGTCAACACTATAACAACATAAAGAGGCAATGATGTTGTGTGAAGAAGGCATGACTACTTCAAAAGCAAGGAGTGCACTTTCAATACCACATAATACCAACCATGCAACACTAGCAAAAACACATAATAATATAAGCAAGATTGACAAATATTGCACAAATTATGGGATGACGAATCACAATGTGGAGACATGTAGAAAGAAGAAAGAGCACAGTTCAATGGCAACCACAGAGGCAACATAACCAAGTCAAAAACCATAGAAGACATTTTCATATGCATGCCACATTTATGGTTTGAATGGACATAAAATGACAAATTGTACAAAGTTTGCTAAAAATGCAAAAGATGTTTCATGGGAAATTTGTGGTAGTAATGGAGGTTCAACTTGTTGCTAAGACACGAAAAATCACTACAAATGTGAATGTGGTGGATGTTAATGTTACCACAAGAAGTAAAGTAACTAAAGAACAAGTGTTCAAGGATAGAGAGCCAAGGAAAGTAAAAAGTGTTGTTGACTAGGAGAAAGAAGAACAATTGAAATCAATGGTGGAGATAATTCTAGATGTTCAAAAAACGCAAACTCAAACAAAAAGGCCATCCACATCCATGGAGGGATGGAACACAACCTAGCTAGGTATGCCAAATACTACTCCTGTGGAAGTATAGAAATATCAAGAGGTGGTGAATTCACAAGAGAAATTGATCATAGTAAAAGAGATTTTTCAAGATATTGGTAAGTAGATGCTAGAAACAAGTTATACTTTGAACTTGGGATAATTGCTTAAAATAGTTCCTAAGTTAAAGAGATATCTTTGGTAGAAGTTAAAACTAGAAAAAGCTCAAAATTTAAGTAGAACAACCACAAAAAAACAAATTGGTTCTTCAGTACTAGAGGTAGGGACAACTAATGTAGTAATAGATAATCATGTGGCAATTATCCAAGTACAGATTAGGAAGAATACAATAGAGGATGTGTTGCTCAATGGAGGTTCTAGAATCAATATCATCACAAAATAGTTGGAATTGAGGTTAGGCTTCCAAAACCTAAAGTTGCAGCATATAATCTAAGGATGGTAGATCAAACAATCACAAAACCAATGGGGTTGATCAAAGATCTAAAGATATATGTGTTCATGGCATTCCTTACATAACTACATTTACTATACTTCATAATAGTGTGGTAGATTCTAGTTATTCCATGTTGTTGGGGAAACCATGGTTGAGGGATGCTGAAGTGGCAGATGATTGGGGGAATAACACTGTTACCATACAAGGGAATGGACAATCAAAACAATTATAATCACCAAACATTTGGGAGGTGAAGTAAAAAGACCAAAAGTGTTACTATGCTATAATTATCATAATGGTATCATAGATGAAGAAGAAGATATCATCTTTGCTACAAAACCATAATTGTTCTCAATAGGAACAATTAGTTTACCTAAGATAATTCAATATGCGAAAACCATAGATGTGGAGATCATGGATATAGATGTGAAGACTAGTATTTCAAAGCATGAAATTTGGAATACAAAGCACATAAAAAAAGATAGTTGGTAACAAATATGAACCAGAAGTAGCTCTAGAGGATAAGGTGTATCTGGGGACATATTATAGTCATTAACCAAGGAGTGTTGCAATGGATGAAACTCCAACAAAAATCAAAGCACTAGAATTACAGATAGCTGGATGGACGTTAACTGAAGATTAATAATTGATGAAGCTAAATCTAAGAACTAATGCAAAGCCATAAATGGTGAAAATTAATACATAGTTAGACATAAGCAAGGTGTTGGAACTGGAATAGATGTTGAAGGAGTTTAAAAATGTTTTTGTATGGACACATAAATATTTGAAAGGGATTCCACTAGAGTTGGCACAACACAAAATTGAGTTAGACACTATTATACCATTAGCACATCAGGCCAGGTACACATTAAATCTAAATTATGTTGTAGTAGTTAAACAAGATATAGACAAGGTGTTAGCAGCTGGATTTATTTAATCTGTAAAGGAGGGTACATGGTTGTCACCCATAGTGATAGTACCCAAGAAAAATGGCAAATTGAAAATCTACATAGATTTCAAAAAACTAAATGCAACCATAAAGAAGGATCCATATCCATTACCTTTCACAAATGAAGTGTTGAACATAGTAGCACGGTATGAAACATATTCTTTCATAGATGGATATTCAAGATATCATCAAATCTTTATAGTTCCAAAGGATAGATACAAGATTGCATTTGTTACAGATCGAAAGACTTTTATATGGAAGGTGATGCCATTTGGAGTTAAAAATGGACCTCTAACATATCAAAGAGCTGATACCAAATCATTCAAAGAATATTTGGATAGTTTTATGAAGATATTTCTAGATGACTTTACAATGTATAATGACATGGAAAATCATCTGTAGAAGTTCAGTTTATGTTTTTAAAAGTGCAGAGAATATGGCAATAGTCAGAATCTACACAAATGTGCATTTATGGTATTTCTAGGGATAGCATTGGGTTTTGTTGTTTCCAAAGAAGGGAAATTACCAAATCTAAAGAAAATACAAGCAATAGTAAATATGCCACCAGTTAAGAGTCCATAGCAGATTCAAGTATTCAATGGGATGGCACAGTTTTATAAATGTTCTATCAAAAACTTTGTAACTATTATGGCACCTATCACTAAATTAACAAGAAAGACAAAAACTTTTCTTTGGACAAAGGAATGTCAAAAGGTTTGGGAATTGATCAAACATAAGTATATTGAAACATTGATATTGATTTCACCAAATTTGTAGGTTAAATTTCATGTTCATATAGATGTATCCTTGTTAGTTGTGGGGGTTATGCTATCTCAGAATGTAACAGGGAAGAGTGATCAACCAATAGTGTATGCTTCTAGGCTTTTAAACAAAGTTGAACAAAATTATAACACAATAGATGGAGAGGTTTGCACAAATTCAAACATTATTTGTTAAATAATAAGTTTTTATTTTATGTAGATCATATGGCATTGGTCTATTTAGTCAACAAACCACATGTTTCAAGGAGAATAATTAGATGGTTGTTATTGTTCTTAGAATATGACTTCATAGTAGTGTATAAGCTAAGTAGAATTCATGTAGTTGCAAATGCATTGTTAAAACTACCAGATAATATAGAACCCATAGGTGTGCCTAATCAAACCATAGATGCAGGTCTATTTTACACAAAGCTTGAATGGTTGAATGATGTAAAAGAATTTTTGAAAATAAAACAAATTGAAGGTACGTTATTGGTACAACAGAAACAAAGATTGGTCAGGAGAATAGAACTTTCACATTGAAGAATGGTGAATTGAACATAATGGGCCAAGACAATAGACTATGACGATGTTTGACAACTACAAAAACAGAGATGGTGATGAAAGAATTGCATGAAGGACCATCATGAAGATATTTTGCAACTGAAATAATGCAAAGGAAGATATTGGATGTTGGATATTGGTGGCCAACTATGTATAAAAATGTGCATGATTACTATAAATCTTGTGATGCATGTCAAAAAACAGGAGGATTGGCAACTCAAAGTCTTGCAAAACTGGTCACAAGTATTCTAGAAAAACCATTCATGAAATAGGGAATTGATTTTGTGGGGCTAATTGAACCAGCAGGAAGATATACAAGGAACGAATATATTCTTATTGCCATAGATTATGCTACCAAGTGGGTGGAAGCAAGAGCATTGAGAACTAATATTATAACAATCACAACAAAATTTATGTATGAGTGCATTTTAACCAAGTTTGGATGTCCTTTGACTATAGTCATGGATCAAGGAGTTCATTTCATTAATGATGCCATTAAGTATTTGACACATCATTTTCTGTTGAAACATTTGAGTTCTACAACTTATTGTCCTCAAAAGAATGGGTAAGCTGAATTTACTAACAAGGTACTAGGGACATTGTTAATTAAGTTAGTTAGTGAGGATAGAACAGATTGGGATAAGCATTTGTCCGCAATGTTATTTTCATATAGAATTGCATATAAAGTAATAACAGCATATACACCATATCAATTAGTGTATGGATTACATCCATTGATGCCCATAGAGTACATATTGTCAATTGTTATTGGTAATGAGAAAGACAATACTTTGGCGAGAGTTTTAACTAGTAGAATCATAGAGCTTGGGAAGTTATAGGAGGATAGAATGCAAGTTGCAAAAACTATAGGTATTGAGGAGTGGAATAGAGCATTATGGAGTCAACAAAAAAATCCGAAAAAGTAATTTAGTTTTGGTGATTATGTTATGCGGTTTCCAAAGGGAAATAAATCACACCTAGGGAAGTTTACTAGAAAATGGTTTGAACTATGTTATTGGTGATAATTGAGAAGTTTGAGATTAACCTTATGTTGGTTAATGTGAATAAGTTCAAACCCTACAAATACATAGAATTTGAAGTTTAGAAACAAGAACAATAGATGCTAATGTATTACAAACAAAGTACGAGTGGACTTGAGGTGGAGGATTTTGATATGGAGGTGGAAGATGAAGACTATGACCCCTACTAAAAAAATTGTTTTGCAACTTGTCTTATGCAACTAAAAAATGTCGCATGCAACTATTTTGGAGTTACATGCAACATGTGCAGTTGCAAAATAGTTTCATGTGACATTTTTTAGTTGCATGCAACATGTGCAATTGCAAAATAGTTGCATCCGACATTTTTTAATTGCATAAGACAAGTTGCAAAAGACAATTTTTCTACTAGTGGACGTACAAAAACCACAGATACAGAGTAATGAAGATGAAAAATAGATGGAGGATCCTACGGTCAACACAATATTGATTATGGAATTACATATGATTAACAAATCCATGACTAATAACTACACAAATGCTAGATTTGGGATCCAAGGATTTGAAGATGATCTGTTAGGGGTATTGGCTAAATCAATAGAAGTATTCACCTAGTCATCAAGGGTATTCGCACAATCGTCATATTTATTGGTACAATCAGCAAATGTATTGTCATAATTAGCAAATGAATTGAAATAGTCAGCAGATAAATGGGCATAGTCATTAGAAGGCATATAGGGCAAACAAGGTGGAATCAGTACAATTAACATAGGGATATTAGGGTTGTGGACTAATTGGAAGATGGAATCTAAGGCGCTAATTTTTAATGATGAAGCGAAGTGCTTACACATGGTTGTATAAAGGACATAGAAACTTGTAGTGATAGGTTGTATTAATTATAAGGATTATGCATTAATTAACATTAGAAGAAATGTTGTCCATTTTGACCATATTTTTGCAACTACTATGCAACTAATGTCCAAACCAACTGATTTTACAACTAGTAGTGTGTTAGTCCTATGTGTCCATGTAGTTGCAACATGTTGTAGTTGCATATGCAACTATAGGAAGGGTTGAACCAAATTCTAGTTGTAGATGCAATTACAACTTACAACTAATATGATTTTATTGAAAATGTAAATGAAAAGTGAACAATGTCATCCAATTTTGATTGCATTCATTGATGGATGATAACATAGTTATTTTTGCAACTACAAATGAAAGGTTTTTCAATTGTAATAGTATATTCTACCACATGAACAAAGAAACATAGACCACATATGGCAAACTTTGCTATTTCAATGGGTCTATTATCCCTTTCAATATACCCATCCATGGGTCTTCTATGCAATTATCCATGTGTCTTTCATGATATAATATCTAATAGCTAATAATTTGCTAGAAAAGGTTATTAAACCCTAACCTAGTTTGCATATTTAATTAATTGGCCTAAGTTATCTATAGGTGATAGTAGGCTAGTTTATTAGGTGTAGCTAATAGGCTAGGCTATGAAGGTTAGACCTAATTAAGCTAGGTAAGCTAGATAGGTAGTTGGTAGGCTAGGTCATTAATTAATTGGTAAACTAGGTAGTAGGTAGTAAGTAGGATAGGTACTAATAGATAGTAGGTATGTAGCCAAGGTAATATGTAGTAAGTAGGATAGGTAGTAGGTAGTAAATAGGAAGTAGGATAGGTAGTAAATAGTTAATGAAAACAACAAATATTTTATTGTGTGGATATATGATACTGTTTTTATAGTGAATAAAGGATGTGATAGTGTTGTAGTGTGTTTCCCTTTCATTAGACTTGTCCCATATCTTTTGTCTACAACTTCAAACTTGTAAAGTATATAAGTAGGTAAAAGAATGGATTAAATTCATGGCATGCATTATAAGCATAGTGCATGTGCCATATGGGATGAACTAATTATAAGGCTTGTCCCCAACAAAATAAATAGGATCCTACCTACCTACTTAGCCTATGTTAGTTAGCCTAGAATAGGTGCCTATTATAGTTTAATTTAGGATAGATTATAATTAATTAATTAAAATAATTATAACATTTAATTATTATAACTATAGTAGTTAATTATTTAATTATATATATATATATATATATTTGAAAAAATGGAAAATTGCCATGTGTTTTTTGGCAATTGGCTCTTTAAATTACCGCATGGTTAAATCCTAACCACCCATCAATGGCACATTTGGTAGCATGTGATTATCCCAAATGTAATTGCAAATGTAGTCGCAAATTAAGGTTCTAGATTATATTAAAGATCATCCATGGAAATGGATGAGAAATTTTGGCCTAATCATAAGGTTTGTGATTACATTTTCAACTTCATGGCCTTGTCATGTCTTTTGCGATTGACTGTCCTATAGCACTTGTCCAAGGCAACTAGGTTATTTTTAGTTGCATGTGTCCATTACAACTATAAATGAGTTACAAATTTAGTCATTGATTTAAAAGTTTCTTTTAGTGTAAAAAACAACGGGCAGGTAAAAAAATGAATGCAATAGGTGGGACATTCAAGGACAAAAAAAAACAAGGTAATTGTTGAAAGGTGTTTTTGTTTGTTGCTAGAGGTTGTGAGCGTTTTCAAAATTCTAGAGTTCACAGTAGCATGAATGAAGAGAGTGTGATTGAGAAACTACATAAAATAGCAAAGGAAAAGGAAGCACAGAAGAGTGAGCATAGAAAAACGTAAGAGGAAGTGGAATTGTTGAGAAGAATAGAAGTAGAAGAGGATTTAAGAAAAGCAGAGTGTGAAGCCATGTTGAATATTTAACCATTGGTAGTAAGGTCACCACCGCATTCATCATCATCTTCAGAATGTGCAGAAGGGAAGGTGTATAATGAGAAGATATAATTTGTGCAAATGATAATTCATGATATAGATACGACTAGAACACATGTAGTTGAGTTCTTGTGTAGAAACAAAAGACATTGGTGTGCAAGAGAATAGACAAGACTAAGAGCTACATCAGTAGACTCGGTGTTAATTGAATAATCAAAGGAAGACAAAGATGTGGAATAACACTTTGTGGAAACATAAACAACACAAAAGGACACAAGGGAGGAAAACGTCATTGAGATGGAAGCACATCTATCCATAGAAGTGCAAGTGGAAGCACAATAATCCACAAAGGTGCAGGTGATGGCAAAAACACAACGAAAGGTGATAAAGATCAAGAGGTGTGAGTTGGAAGTTGTAACAAAGAGAAGACTTGCAGTCTTGGACAAAACTACACTTCTGGAAAAAAGTATTAAAATTCCAAATCCTGAGTGATTCATATGGACACAAAAAAACCAAAATTATGATAAACATGTTGAATGGATGGAGAATTAAAAGGATATTGTTAAGGAAGAAAATTGGGCTTCTAAAGCAGGGCTTGTTCTTTTGTTTCTGATGGATGGGGAAGCATTGATGCCCGATGTCATGTTGGAATTTTTTAACACATTCTTAATCAATCGTGTAGATATTTATTTTGGGCATAAGGATAAGGTGTATGTCATTAGCAAACAACTGATTGTAGATGTCTTTGGAGTATGTGCAAAAGGGTATATAGAAAAACCAAAAGGGCAAGTTAGTAAATCATTAGTAATCCAAGCATTATAAAGTTGTAGATTTGCACCCACAAATTATTTTATAGATTAGTGGAATGCAAAGAGTCTGGGTCTATCATATTTAGTCAAATATCCTACCATTATATTTATTATTTATCAGAGGGAGAAGGTATAATATTTTAACAACAAAAATGTTATAACATTGATGAAAGTGTAGAAAAGGGGCAGAAGATAGATTGGGCACATATTATATTTAATAGTTTGTGTAGTGAGTTAAATTGGTGGTATAAGTATGTCAAGGACAATAAGGGGGATAAGAAAGATGCCTATCAATCTACCTTGGTATTGGCAAAAATCTTTTAGTATATGTTTGTGCATCAAAAGGAGAATCCACAAAAACCATCAACCAAGGTTAAAAGAAGTAGGGGGGAGATGTAGACAACACTAGAAAATAGAAAGAAGGCTACAATAGACTTTCTAAGAAGTGCTCTTAAGAGGAATAATAAAGTTGAAGAAGGAGGAGCCTTAGGCTTAGGAGTGAAGAGAGAATAGGAAAGCACAAGTGTAAAGCACAAAAATGACAAGGGGTAAAATGGAACCATTTGAAGTGCCAATAGTGTGATAGGTAGTACCAATAGTGGTATAAACAACTAGACAAACTATAAAGGTACCACAAATGACATCTCCATAAGAGAGATAGTTGAAAAAGCAAAGGCAGGAGGTACCATAGATGACATCTCCACAAGAAAAACAACTAAGGGAATAGAGGTAGGAAGTTAAGGGGGAACATGAAACAAGGTTTCTAAAAGGTGAGGAACATCTGCACTTTGATGGGGATGTATATGAAGATTGGATGGAGACCATTGTAAGTCCATAACATTCCTAGCATTTACAATAATAATTGCAATAACAACAACAATAGACACATGAAGGTCTATAGGCTATTGGATTGTAGTGGAAAGAATGGAGACATAACCTTCTTTTGTAATGTTTAGACTACCAAAACTACATGTACCAATTAGTAAACTAGGATTTACATAGGGACATCCATTTGAATTTGGGCTGGGGAGTAGATTGGTGTAGGAGATGGGATCATCTACAGAAGGATCAAAAAATCCTACGACACAAACAAGTACACCAAAGTCTGTGGAATAGGAATGCAAGTAGATAAGGTAGCAAAATTATCTGACCATGGCAATTGTGAGTTTGAATATGGGGAATTTGAATTTGGAGGTGAGTAGTTTGAAGAACATATTAGCTACAAAGGAGAAGGAGAAGGCAGTACTATAGGTGGAATTGGCTAAGGAGAAGGACTTCTAGAAGGAGTATAAACATAGCATATAAATCTAGAGGAAGAACATGGCAAAAAATGAACAGAAGATTAAAACACTCATACAAAAATTATAGGATGAAAATAAGGAGTAGGTTAGCACAACATAGATATTATCATAGGTTGAAGAATTGTAAGAGTTAAAGCAGAAGGTTGAAGTCTGGGAAACCACAGAAAGAAAGTGATCAGATGCATTGTTGCTTTATAAACCACAATAAAAGGTTTTGGGAGGTTAGGTGGAAGTACTAACTAAGGAAAAGAAGGAAAGGAGAATGTTTTGATAGATTTGGAACAGGTGAATCTAAATAATGTTTTTTTACTAAATTTTGAAAAGCTTAGAAAAAAGATAGTAGAGGCAGAAAAGGAGAAGTTGGTGGAGGAAAAGAAGGAGTATTAGAGGAATCTTTAACAACTATAAGCATAATTGGAGGTTGCATAAGAGAAAAGGAAGAATTTGGACCCAATTGGTGTTAAGAAAAGGCTAGAGGATTATGAACATGTGTTGTAGTACTATATTCTAATGAAGACACAAAACAAGATGAAGGATTCTAAGGTACAATCTGAGGAATGGTGGGAGGTTGTAAAGGAGTATTTTACAAGGGAATTGGAGAAGAATCTAGCTTAGCGTAGAGTTGATGAAACAATTATATGGTACAAGTTGGAAGTTTATCAAAAGAATTTTCTAGATTTTGTTTGTGGCAATCCAACAAGTACAAAGGCATCAGACAAGATGAGGAGGTTGAAGCAGGGCCCAGCAAAACAGCTTAAGAGGAGGAAGTGCAAATTGAAGAATCATAGATTTTTAGAGGAAAAATAGTTCAAAAGGAGGAGGTACAAACAAAGAAACCACAAGACCTTATAGGAGGGGGCCAAGAAGAAAACAAACCACATATAATTCAAGAACAAGAACAAGTGGAGTCTATTCTAGCAACAAAAGAAGAAGTATCCAAAATGCAACCATTGAAAATAAAACCACCTACTAAGTTAATGGAGAAGGAACTTAGAATTATACAGTCAGAGGTGGGTATAGAACCACTAGTTGTTGAACAAGTCAAGACTATAAAGACTATAATGGAGGAGACAGATGCCTAAAAGGTTGTAGAATATTTTCATTTCATTTCAGTCATTTTCCAAGGATTTCAAGGATGGAATCCAAAGTACAAAGGGGGTAATGTTAAGGGGGTAGGATGCTTACATGGTTTGGATGAACAAGGCATTTAGGACAAGGATTGTTCATGGAACATTGTTGGTTTGAATTTTGAATTCTTGTTGGTTTTGAATCATGATGATGTGACTTAGGACTGCTTAAAAGGGGAAAATCTAGGATATAGGAAGGGATTTTTAGAAACATAATTTTGAGGAAGTAAGAACAACTATAAGTACTTTGTAGTAAGAAAATCATAGCTTCTGTTTTTTATAGACTATAGATTTTATTTGGTTGTTTTGATTTCATTTCCACAGAACATGGAATTTTGCTATAATTCTAATGGACTTTTAATAATACAAAGAAGCATAGACTTCTATAGTGATTTCTATGTTCATATTGTTGTGTGAATTTTCTGTTATATCAGAATATGATGAAATGAATTGTAATCTTATTTTGGAGTTTTTTTATAATGTATTTTAAAGTGCAGATTTTGGTTATATGAAATAATAATGAATCTAGTGTTTTAATGAATGACAAAGTTAAGTGTGTTAGGAATCAAGGGAAAAATAGTGAATGTATGCATGTGAAGTGCAAATCTATTGTTATAGTAGTGTGGAATAGTTTTGTAGGTATTAAATTTCATTTCTACCAAATGTCTTGCATAATTCCAAGTCTATATTTGGTCAGTAGCTAGCCTAATGTCACAATATCTATAATTACTTGGATCAAATTTAGCGCAAAACAAAAATCTCTATACATGCTTCTAGATTGTTTGATCAAAAGTTTTGCATGTGAAATTTAAATTTCCTGTCAGATAAACATGACAAGCCAATTTTCCACAATAACCTTGACATTTTTAAAAATGTGTTTCCTTATACTCACACTGGCAACATGTAGCTCATAGACGATACACCATACAAAAGCATGTTTAATATCTTGTATAGTGCCATTTTTTTGGAGTCATTTAACAACGTTCATGGGGAGGATTAGTATTTGTTGGGGTTTGTTTTCCCTTAAGGTGAAAGCATGCTAGGGGTTGAAAAATTGGGTTATCGAACTTTGTCAAGTTTGGGCCCTATGTAGACCCTATTTACACACGTGAAATTGTGATCATAGGAGAAAACATGCTGGATTATTTTGAAATTCCTTATTTTCACCTTACATGAAAGAAGTCATCTATTTCATGATGGAGATAATCTTTTGGGTTTAGTTTTGAAATAAATTTATGTATTGTTAGCACACAAATTTTTGAATGACTCTCTACCATTGTTGAGTGCACTTGATTTTTTTTAATGTGAGTTTGGTAATTTGTAACTTCCTAGAGAAAATGATAAAACCTAGTTCACAACTTGTACTTTTCTTACCTCCTCCACATCCTTGTGCTTTTAAAAGAAGACATGGAAGGAATTTGTAGAAAATTTTAAACTTTGCGTAATTAGCATGAGCCCAAAATATGTCTAGATTCCATGAGATATAACAGTAGAAGAAGTTGCAAAATACTTTGGACCCATTGTTAGTAAAAATGGTCATAGTTATGTTTTTAACCAAGATCCTATGTTGATTGAGAAAATTGAAAAATTGTGGATGGTCAATCATCAAAAACACTACGTTCTTATTACAAGGGTGGTGTCTTTGGGATTTGCTAGAAGGGTAACCATGGAGATGGCAAGAAAGCCAATGAACTGGGTGCTTTATGCGGAATGGAAAAAACAAGAACAACAACATCGACATAAGGGTTTGTTAGAAAACTTGAGTGATGCCAAGGAAAAGAGAGGTATAAACGATGCAAATCTTCACATTAGTAGTGATTGCACAGAATGTAAATTGGCTATGTTAGAAGAGGTTTTGTGATACATGGACTTTGTAAACAAATTGGTTCTTGATCTTGAAGCCCAAAAAGGGTTTGCAAGAGATGTTCATGATGATGATTAGAGGGCGAATATGTGGGCCCAAGGCTTGATGGATGATCAAATCAATAATTTGAAGCTAGTGACATAAAAGCTTGGCACTTTAGTTTTAACATTGGACACATCAATTTTGGAGTTGGATAAATTGGACAAAACTAAGGGTGGTAGGGAAGAATTGCAAAAGAAAGTGGAAGGGTTGCAAAAGAGCATCGAGTACCAAAAGTGCCAAATAGAGGATTATTGTGAACTTGCAAAAGAAGGGAAAGTGGAGTTTGAAAAAGTTTGCCAAGATTGTGAAATCTTGAATAGTAGGGTTTTGGGTGAAGAAAAGAAAGTTTTTCTTGTTATACAGAGTCGTGATGCTATTAGAATGTTGTTTTCCAACATTTAGAAAGGATTATTTTATCAAAATATTATTGTAGCATTGCCTTCAAGTTTGGTTGACAAATTAGGGTTTGAGGAATCTCTATTAATTGGGTTGTGCCCATTTTGTGGGCTTGGATTTGCACCTTTATGGGTAGGCAAAATAACATTTTGCAAGCATGTATATCATTGTCGGTGTGCTGATTTGCACTTTAGCACTTCCATTAAGTGCATCTAAGTTGGGTGTGAAGAGGACATGCATAAAGTGTGGTGGCATTTTATAGGAATAAAAAAATCGGGGAGTGCTACAATTTCAAACTAATTTCTAGTGAGGGATTCATCTTCAAAACCAAGACACCCACCCAAACACATAGTTTCAACTTCCAAAGGTATAAAATTTTCATATTTGAGTCCAATTTCTATTTGATATTTTTGTAGCAAGCGTAGCTCAAATGTGAAGTTTAAGGATTATAAATGGTAGTTTTCATATTCATTACAAGTTTATTGGATTTCATTGTTCATGACCAGATTCTAAAATTAGAAGTTTCAAGAAACTTTTGTGACAATAATCCATAAATAACCTTAAGTTTGAAGGTTTTGGATCCATCCTTGCTTGTTTAATGTTCATTGTTTGCCTTTTGCATCCATAAATGTAACTAGAAGCATTCATATTCATTGCAAGTTTGTTGGATTTCCTTGAGTGACAATTTTGGAATTGGAAGTTTGTAGAAACTTTTGCCACAATAGTCCATAATTATAACCCAAATTTTGAAGGTGTTGGATCCGTCCTTGCTTGATAGTGTTCATACAAGTGTAATTCTTATTGTTTGTCTTTTGCATCCATAAATGTAACTAATAGTCTTCATATTCATTATAAGTTTGTTGGATTTCCTTGAGTAACCATTCTGGAATTGGAAGTCTAAGAAAACTTTTGCCACAATAGTCCATTTAACTCTAAGTTTGAAGGTGTTGGATCCATCCTCACATAAGTACTTTTATTATTTGTCTTTTACATCCATAAATTCCATAGACAACAATCTAGAATTCATGGAAGTCCTTGTGACATGTTTACCACTCCATGGATGTGTTATGTTATGTACATAACTATCTATGTGAGTCTTTAGAGGTAGTTAGTTTGGTTGGAATTTTGTAGAAAGTGCATTCTATGTCCCTACTTATGCATATGAGTCCATCGTATTAATCAATTTTTACCATAATGTCCATCATATGTGTATAAAGTCCTTAAAACTTCAATTTTCTGGACAATAGTACCTTAGAGATGTTATTAGTCCATTTGTTCTCCCTAACATTATATAATTCTACATATATTGTCTATAAAAATGCATATGTAGTCGCTATAGTCAAACTTTGCATGTTGTAGTGTCCATAAAAGTCCATATGAGTAACTTATGAGTTTTGAGTTGTACTTAAATGTCCATCATACTAACATGTTGTTTTCATTTTTTGTGGACATGTTGTATAATGGTTTATTTGTCCCTAAAAGTCTTTTACAATGTTTATAGTTCATCTCTTAATTCCTTAGGTCTATATAGAAATGTCAAATATTATTAATTACTTATTAATTACCATGGGCCATAAATTAGTGCACCCCAAAGCTATCTTGTTTAGTTTGTCAATGTAGGACATCTTAACCTTGAATTGTGATTAATTGCCTTCATAAATAGTCTTGTGAACCTTTTGCTAGAATGTTAGCCATCTATGTCCCATCTTTCAAATGTTCATTGTTCTATGCCCAAAAGGTCCATTTGTTTGCACCAACACCCAAGATATCAATCCAAATGTTGTTAGTTTCCATGTTCTAGATCCCAAAAAAAATGAAGGATTGCAAGGAACTTGTTCAAGTTTCATCTCCCAATAAGCAAATTACCTCATTGCATTTGCTAAAGTCCAAATCATATGTTGCTACAAATCTAACCATTAGGAAAGAGTTTAATTTTGTAGAACAAGATGTTGGTGAAGAAAACATTGATGGTAGTAGTGATCAGGATGACATTGGTGATGCTGCAACATATGAAAAATAGGAAGAGCATGATCAAGAGCATGATAAAAAAATGAAGAACATGAAGATGAACTTCAACCTACTTCCAAGAAAGCTAAGGTCCCTTCTTCCCAGACACAATGGAAAACCAAGAGTGGAGATCAAGGGACAATAGTATTAAGAATAG
>Ga0209611_10001089_pt1 | contig 44986 bp, 39 predicted proteins | sample S1TSphgellanicum_3_FD_187693 | JGI IMG/M metagenome (GOLD analysis project Ga0209611, IMG submission 187693) | Host-associated microbial communities from peat moss isolated from Minnesota, USA - S1T2_Fc - Sphagnum magellanicum MG (SPAdes) (version 2) | ecosystem: Host-associated > Plants > Peat...
CTCAGCGCTGGGCCAAACAGAGGACGCCAAAGTTGAAGCTCACGAAGAAAGACGCCGTGGCATTGAAGCCCGCGACGCGCATTTCCTAGCTACACCCACTTTTCGTCGTCAAATCGCTAAACCTGCTCTACAGCGTCGAGCTTTGGGTCACAACTTGGGCTAATATCTGTTTTTGCTTGCCATGCCTTTCTTGAATTTTAAGGTGAAACGTCTTTAACAAGTCAAATTATGCGAAAAGCCTGGAGGTACTTATGGTGGCGGCTCGGTTTTCTACGCCTCGAAATGCAAGTAAAAATGGCCTCGGCATTTGCGCGTGCTTCCGCAACAGCGTCAACCCGTAGCATTGATCCATCTGCACCCCATACATGGGAATTTTCGGGGTTCAGTCAACACGGCGAGGATGGCATTCTTGATTACCTTTGCTCGAAACTTCTTTCGCGCAATCTCTATTTCGTTGAGATCGGCTCCGCCGATGGTTTGGAAAACTGCTCGGCTTGGTTGGCTTTTGCGCGCAATTATGGCGGGGTCATGGTCGAGGGAAGTTCGGAACTGAGTGCGAAGTGTCAACAATTGCTTGGGGGACGCGTATGGAACATTCAGGCAATACCATGCATGGTTAATGTGGAAAATGTCGAAGCCTTGATGAAAACCTGTCCTTACGAGGACCCCGACGTTTTTATTATCGATATTGATGGCATGGATTATCACGTGCTGAACCGGGTTTTGGAGTTGAACTACCGGCCGAAGATCATTGTGGTGGAATACAACAGCGCTTTCGGCCCGGATCAAGCGTTGACCGTTCCTTATCAGGCGGAATTTGCCCGCTGGAACGCGCACCCGACGGGACTTTACTACGGAGTTTCCATAGCCGCTTGGTCGAAGCTTTTGGGCAACCATGGATATCAGTTCCTTACCGTGGAAATGTCGGGCACCAATGGCTTTTTCATCGATCCCGGGGCTTTCCCGAATGGCTTTGCCTCGGGAATCCAGGGAACAGCCTTTCTGGAAAACATTGGGGATCTCAACGCTGCGACGAGGCCCTATCGGGACGGAAAGGGAGATCTCGTTGTGCCCAAACGAAATTGGGCGGATCAGATTAAGAAAATTGCGGAGATGCCCCTGGTTAAGGTCTGAGCATTTCTTTTTCGTCGTTTTCAACGGCCGCGGGCAATAGCGCAAAAGGTTCAAAGTCTGGCGTAAAGCCGACCGCTTGGATTAACGACGCTTGGATTTTTTCAGCAGCGCAAAAGTGACGCTCCGCTTGCCATCTCTCGCCAAATCCCGTATACAATGTCCGCTCTATGACTAAAGAGCGCGTCGTTATCATGGGCGCAGGCCCTGCTGGGCTCACGGCGGCTTGGGATTTGACGCGCCAGGGCATCGAGGTGGTGGTTTGGGAGGCCGACCCGGTTTATGTCGGGGGGATTTCGCGCACGGTGGAGATCGACGGGTTCCGCTTTGACATCGGGGGACATCGCTTCTTCAGCAAGTCGGCTGAAGTCAATGAAGTCTGGCGCCAGATCATGCCGGACGATTTCATCGACTGCCCCCGGCTCTCTCGCATTTACTACAAAGGCAAATTCTTCAATTATCCGCTCGAAGCGATCAACGCCTTCGTCAATCTTGGCCCCGTGGAAACGGCGAATGTGCTCCTCAGCTATGTCTGGGCGAAGCTTTTCCCGATCAAGCCCGAACCCTCCTTCGCCGATTGGGTGACAAACCGTTTCGGCCTGCGCCTCTTCCAGATTTTCTTCAAGTCGTATACGGAAAAGGTCTGGGGCATCTCCTGCAACGAGATCAGCGCGGATTGGGCGGCGCAGCGGATCAAAGGTCTCTCCCTGCGCGAAGCCATCGTGAATGCCCTCGCCAGCAAGAAGGCTCCGCAGACGGCGAAGACGCTCATTCGCCAGTTTTTCTACCCGCGGCTCGGTCCCGGCCAGATGTGGGAAAAGGCCACCGCGCTCGTTCGCAAGGCAGGCGGGACGGTGGAAATGAATCACAAGGTCGAGAAAGTCCATTGGGATGAAACCGGAGTGACCGGAATCAGCGGCACCAATCAGGAGGGCCAAGCCTTTCACCAAACGGGAACGCGCTTCATCTCGTCAATTCCGCTGCAGGAGCTGATCCTGGCTTTCGACCCGCCTGCTCCGCCCGAAGTCATCCAGGCGGCCAAGTCCCTTCGTTATCGGGATTTCATCACCGTCTGCCTGGTCGTCAAGCGCGCCAAGGTTTTCCCGGATACCTGGATTTATATTCATGAGCCGAGCGTCAAGGTGGGGCGGGTACAGAATTTTAAGAATTGGAGCGCCGCCATGGTGCCCAGCCCCGAGCTTACCACCCTCGGCCTCGAATATTTCTGCTTTGAGGGCGACGGCATCTGGACTTCCCCGGACAAAGTTCTTCAAGCCTTGGCGGTCAAGGAAGCGGTCCAGATCGGATTGATCAAGGCGGAAGAAGTGATCAATGCCTTTATCGTGCGCATGCCCAAGGCCTACCCGATTTACGACCAGCAGTATCATGAGCATACGGGTGTGATCCGCAAATGGCTGAGCCGCTTCAAGAACATACAGCCCGTGGGCCGCAACGGCATGCATCATTATAACAACCAGGATCATTCGATGATGACGGCGCTGCTGGCTTCCCGGAATATCCAGGGGGCCAACTACGACTGCTGGCAGGTCAACACCGATGCCGAATATCACGAGGCGGGCAGTTCGGGAGAAAAGTAGACAGCTCGCCTGGGAGCAGGCCGCTCATCGACAAGGGCGTGCTCGACGCGGAAATTTCGCGTAGCTTTTTGCAAGCCCACATGAATGTCCTTTTGCGATTGATTTTGGCCCTGGTGATTATCCTCGCGATCCATTCAAGTGCGCTCGGGCAGCCAGCGGCCGCACCGATTCCTCCTCCTGCGTGGCCGGTCACATCGGCGCCCGCGCGTTATTTGATTGTATCCGACGAAGACAAAACGCCGCCATCGCTGGCATGGGTGGATATATGTTTTCCCGTGCCGCAGTGGGCAGCCATGCCCATCAGGGTTTTCACGGATGCGGGGATCGCCGTGGGTTCCGAGGTGCTTTGGACGGCTCCAGGCGAACCGACAATACTTCTCTTCGACTCATCTTCAGGAGCCAGGCAATACCACGTCTACGTGGGCTCCCACTGGCCTGCACTGCCGATTCCGAATACAAAAGCCGGCGTTTGGATCGAAACGCGATTGGGCGATGGCAAGCCGATCAATCGACTGGCCGACATGCTTCAGGCGTGGAACCAAAGTCGAACGATTCTTGGTCGCGCGATCGACACGGGAATTCGCGAAGGCGGCAACCGCTTCGGTCCACAAGACAATCTTTTCGAGCACTTTCAGGGTTGGTTCGATTTGGCGGCTCCCGCGCATCTGGAGTTCGGCACAATCTCGGTCGACGCCTCATTCGTTTTGGTTGACGGAAAAGAGGTGGTTGAAGCGCCAGGGCTTCACAATTGGATGTGGCCCGCTTCAGGCCCGCCGCAGGGAGCCATCGATCTGGCCGCCGGGCCTCATACTGTGGACTACTATAGTGCCTATGTGCTGCCAGGCGTCGATAATGAGCCCCGCGTTTGCAGCCTGGCGGTAAAGGGCGGCCCATTGGATCAGTGGACGATGCTCATGCCCGGCAATGGGTTTCTCCGGCCCGTCGCGCATTTCCACGTCTTAGGGTACGACTTGCAGGGAACCAGCGTGGGCACTTCGATGAATTTGCCCGTGCCCGTCTTTTCTGTCGAATGGACGAGCCCAAAAGAATCCACGATCTATCCCGACCTGCCCGACATCGGACTGATTGAGATGCAGATGTTCTGCCGGACGCCATTGGCTGGCACATTTACCTGGACGTTCGATGATGGTTCGACCGCTCAGGGTCAAGGCGTCTCGCATCTTTTTCCACGGCCAGGCCTTCGCACGGTGCATGTGTCGCTGAATAATGGGGACAAAGAGCTGGCCTGGCTGAACCAGACGATCAGCGTTCATCCCGACTGGCTGCACCCCGAAAAAGGTCCGCAATTACATCCGGAACACGAGGCCGATATCATGGGCCGCAATCCTGATTCCCTGTCGGCCTCGGACCTGGTGAGCTGCTTCGCGCTGTTTGCGAATTATCTGAAGCAAGACGACCTGCTTAAGCTTCTTCCCGCCGTCTGCGCCAAAATGAAAGAGATGAAGGATGCCGACTTGCCCTATTTGAAGGATGCCGCTTTGTATCTCACGCATGAAGATTGGGCTCACGCCACGGAGCAAATCCAGCTTTTGCAATCGCTGGTCGACCGCTCCGCATCTGCGCAACAAACGCCGCAGATGATCGCCGTAAATGGCGAATGCCGTGTCGCCCTGGCGCGATTGATTCTCAAAACCTCGGATCATACCGACGAAGTGCGCTCGCTAATCGAGGCCATCCAGGTTTCAACGCTCCCCCCAAAAGAATCCCGCGGCCTTGCGATCCTGCGCGCCGACCTGTCCCTGGCCACAGGCGATGTGGAAGGAGCGAGGAAGCAATATCAAAGCCTGACCGGAAAGCCGTCCGATCTTGACGTGCGCAGCTCGATCCGCCTGACGGCCAGGCTCGGCGAAGCGCGCGCCTTTCTCGACCGTAAAGACTTCGATGCCGCCGAGGACGTACTGAATCAAATAGCGCGCGAGACGCCAATCGAAAAAATATCGCCGGATTGGGCGCTAATCCGGCTTCGACTCGACCAGGACGAAAATCTTCCCGTCGTTGCCTATCTCTGGGCCAAACGGTTGCTGCCGGTCATCACCGAAAGCGGAAGGAGCGAACTTCTTTTCCGGCTGACGGATCTCGCTTTTGCCCAGGGAGACACCGCGCTCGCTCAAAAGACCCTGCGCGAGCTTTTGGAAAAGCATCCGTATAGTGAGGAGGCTGCCCAAGCCAAGGAGAAATGGCCTGCGCATCAATAACCAGCGTCCTATTCTTTTCCAGCCAGCCGCCGCGCGAGCAAATCCTGGTCGGCTTCGACCATAATCCGCACCAAGCCTTCGAAGCTTACCTTGGGTGACCACCCGAGTTTCTTCCGGGCTTTCGAGGCGTCGCCGATGAGCAAATCGACTTCGGCGGGTCGATAATAACGAGGATCGATTCGAACGTACTTTTCCGGGTCGAGTCCTGAGATCGAGAACGCCAGGTCGACAAACTCACGAACGGAATGGGTTTCGCCCGTGGCAATGACGTAATCGTCCGGATTATCCTGCTGGAGCATGAGCCACATCGCTTCGACGTACTCCGGCGCATAACCCCAATCTCGCTTGGCATCAAGGTTTCCAAGGAAAAGCTCCTGCTGCAATCCGGCCTTGATCCGGGCCAGCGCACAGGTGATTTTGCGGGTGACAAATGTTTCGCCGCGGCGAGGGGATTCGTGGTTGAAGAGAATGCCGTTACTGACATGCAGGTTGTAGCTTTCCCGATAATTTACCGAAAGCCAGTGAGCGTAAACCTTGGCGCAGCCATAGGGGCTGCGTGGATAAAAAGGGGTGGTCTCGCATTGCGGAACGGCCTGGACCAAGCCGTACATCTCGCTGCTGGAGGCTTGGTAGTAGCGTGCTTTCGGGCAAATTTCGCGGATTGCTTCAAGCAGGCGGATGGCGGAAAGACCGGTCACATTCCCGGTGTACTCGGGTATGTCAAAGCTGACCCGCACGTGGCTTTGAGCGCCCAAATTGTAGATTTCGTCCGGCATGATGTCGTGCAGTAAATGCATGGTCGAGGCCGAGTCGCTCAGGTCGCCATAATGCAGGAATAGCCGCGATCCCTGCAGGTGCGGGTCCCGATAAATATGATCGATTCTGCCGGTGTTGAAGCTGCTGGAACGGCGGATCAGGCCGTGAACCTCGTATCCTTTTTGCAGTAGGAGTTCCGCGAGGTAGGAGCCGTCTTGCCCGGTAATCCCGGTGATGAAAGCTTTGTGCATAAAATGGTAAACTAGTTCCGCTTAATTTGAATGTCCATCAGAAGCATCATTTCGCAGCGACACGCAATCTTAACATTAATCAGCAGCGCAGAGGCGTAGACAGCCAACGGCTGCGTCTCAATGCAATCGTATCTAGATAGAGTTTTTCCTGCAGGGGAGCAATTTTTTCCCTGCTATAGCATTCCAAAATTCGCTCCCGTCCACTTCGGCCAAGACGAGCGCATAGTTCCGGCTGTTCCAATAGCTGGGTAACGGCGTGAGCTAGTTGATCTGGAGAGCTGGGAGGAATCAAAAGCCCGTATCGCCCGGAATCCAGCATCTCCGCCATGCCTCCGTTCCACGATGCTATAACGGCTCGCCCGGCGCTCATCGCTTCAAGGCATACGTTGGGGAAATTTTCCCAGATGCTCGGGAAGACGCAGAAATCGACCCGGGCATACTCTGCGGGCATATTCTTCAAGGCCACCTGGCCGGTGAATTCGAGTTGATTTGCGAAAGCTCCCGCCTGATGGCGGAGATAGTCCGCAAAGGACGTGCCATCCCGCATGCCCATATCCCGGCCGACAAACGAAAACCGCACCTCGGGATGGCGCTTGAAAATGAGAGGGAGCGCCTGGCCTAATGCGCGCAAGCCTTTACGGTCCGACATTTGTCCAAAAAAGCCGATGACCTTTCCTCGCGAGCCGCACGGAATGTCCAGCATGGCGGCACTGGGAACATAGGGATGCGCCAAATACGCTACTTTGCGCGGATCCAAATCCCATACTTTCATTTGAAACTTGAGAAGATCAAGGCAGGGAGAAACGATGACGTCCGCCAGTTCGGCGCAGCGGCGGTCATTGATATCTGGATTCCAGATTTCCGCCAGGTAATCACAAAACCCCTCGTAATCGCGCCAGGGCATTCCGCGCTTTAGGGCACCCAGGAAAGGAAGCAACAAACTGCGAACGCGCGACAGTATTGGCGCTTCTGTATGGAGAGGCGATCCGGGATTGAATAGTCGACTGGAGCTATGATTGCCGCTGTGCAAACGAACGATATGAGGAAGATCGACGATTTTTTTGGCAATCCAGTAACCGTCGTGCTTGTAATCGGGCGATTCAACGACGTCAAAAGAAACTTCCTTATGTCGGGCAAGAAATAGCGGATGGATCTCGCGGTAAAAATGCAATTGTCCCTGGCTGCGCACCCGATGAACACGAATGCCGTCCTGATTGCTGCTGCTGTCTTGATCTTTGCTGGCGGAGAAAACCTCAATCTGATGCCCGCGCTCCGCCAACATCAAGGCAGCCTGCTCGACATAGGTGGCAATTCCTCCCAGAGCGGTCTCCGGGGGATATTCGTAAGAAACAAAGGCTATTTTCATTTACCTGAATTTTCTAGGGGTGCTGTCGTTCCTAAAATCTTTTTTGCCTGCGCAAAAACTTCGTCTGCGGACAAGGACTGCATGCACCGGATATGGTAGGGACAGCCAGTTTTCCAATGGAGGTTCAGGTCGCGTTGCTGGCAAAAGATGCAAGATAGCTCTGCGGTGAACAATGCCGCCGTTACATACCCGGACATAACGATGGCCGGATCAGTAGGGCCAAATAGCCCGATGGACGGGATTCCTGCGGCGTAGGCAATGTGCAAGAGTCCCGAATCAATGCCTATAAATAAATCCATTTTCGAAATGAGCTGGGTTGTCTCAATAAGATTAAGTCGATCGGTCAAGTCACACTCCACCGGCAAATCCCCGCTCAGCTCCGCAGGATGGCTGGAATGCCATTTGGCGCCAAATTGAAAAATGGTAGCGCCGGATTGCTGACTCAGCAGTTCAACCAGGCGCTTCCAAGAGTCAAAGGGCCATTCCTTGACCGGAAGAGTCGGACCGAGATGAATGCCGATGTAAGGTCGAGAATACCGGACATTATCATAACGGCGCAAAGTAGCCTGTGCTTCAGCCTCGTCCACGGTCAGATGCGGACGAGGCTCCGAAAGTGAAATTTCGCACGACTTGGCCATTTCCAGAACGTGTCCCAGACGCTTGCCCGTCGGGCTGCCCGGTCCCTCGTTGACATAAAGAGGATGATAGGCTTTCGTTGCCACCGAGGTAGGAATGTGGGGTAATGGCTGGGAAAAGAGGACATAGTTGGTCCCGATGACGACATCTGCGCCGCTGAATTTTTCGATAAATGCGCGGAATGGGTGATGCGTGACATAAACAATCAGCTCGTGCGGGAATTGTTTTTTGATTTCGTTAACCAACGGGAACGTGCAGACCAGATCCCCGATGCCTACATCCCGGTAAACGACCACCAGCTTCTTTCCATAGCGAAGCCGAAGGGCGACAAATTGCAGCAAGAGCCAGTTCCTTAGCGAGGCGTTTACCAGCTTGAACCTGAGCTGGAGAAAGAATCCAACGAGATGGTGTAACGGCTTAAGCCAGGGATAGACCTTGAGCAGCCGGTCGAAACGCGCTTTAAGCGAGCGGGAGAAACTCATGTTTCGTACTGGTGATCAGCGGCAGCCATGTACGCTGAATCGGGCATCTACATTTAGAAAATCGCGATCGTCTGAGCCCGGAAAGTGGCAAAAGCCTGAAAATACATATCGGAACGCTACAGTCCTGATAAAACGTGTAAACAACATTTTCCTCCGGTCACTCATCCTGTGCGAGGCGTGACGAGCCATTGGGCGAAAAGTGTTGGCGTGTTCAGACATTCTTTTATATTCAGCATATGGGACAACAACCGGAGTCTGCGCTCGAGGCGTTCAAATCAACAAACGGCCTCGTCTATGTCGCGGGGCATAACGGAATGGTTGGCTCGGCCCTGGTCCGTGCGCTGCAGGAGCGCGGCTTCAAGAATCTGCTTCTGCGGACCCGCGCGGAACTCGATCTTTGTGATGCGCGTGCAGTCAGGGCGTTTTACGACAAGCACCGGCCTGACTACGTCTTTGTCGCGGCGGCGAAAGTCGGCGGCATTCTGGCCAACAGCACGTACCCGGTCGAATTTCTCAGCGAGAACTTGCAGATCGAACTCAATCTCATCAACGGAGCCTACGCGAGCAAGGTGAAAAAGCTTCTTTTTCTCGGCAGTTCTTGCATCTATCCCAAGCTGGCGCCGCAGCCTATTAACGAGGACTCCCTGCTGAGCGGGCCGTTGGAGGTGACCAACGAGGCCTACGCGCTCGCCAAGATTTGCGGCGTCAGGCTTTGCCAGGCTTACGCTCGGCAATATGGCGCCAATTTTATTTCCGCCATGCCGACGAACCTTTACGGCCCCGGCGATAATTTCGACTTGGAAACATCCCACGTCGTGCCCGCGCTCATCCACAAATTCCACCTCGCCAGGGAGCAGGGACGGGAGAGCGTCCTCATGTGGGGCACGGGCCGCCCTTATCGGGAGTTCCTGCATGTCGATGACCTGGCGCAGGCCTGCCTTTTTCTCATGGAAAACTACCATTCGCCCGAACTCATCAACGTGGGATGCGGCCGGGACATGACGATTTTCGAGCTCACCCAACTGATGGCCAGGGTCATCGGTTATTCCGGCCGGATCGAATGGGACCCATCAAAGCCCGACGGCACGCCGCGCAAATTGCTCGATGTCTCCAAGCTGAGTCAGATCGGGTGGAAGGCCGCCATCCCTCTCGAGCAGGGGCTCCGTTCCACCTATGAATGGTGGCTGGCAAAAGGCCGGTCATAGTTGGAGGCTGTCCGCAAGGCCAAATTTCTCCCGGCGCGACACGTGTCTACTTTGGATTAGAGTTCTAGTCTAGGCCATATGCATAACAACCCGTCCGTTGAGATTGAAAATGGGATCAGCGTTCTTGTCCGGACGTCGAATTCCGAAAAATCGCTTCGCGCCTTAATCGGGCGGTTAAAACTCGGCTCTCAAGACGAATTGATCGTGGTAGACACGGCATCGGAAGACGGGACCGTCGAGCTTGCGAAACAGGCTGGCGCAAAGGTGGTCCATAACGCAAAACCTTTCAACTACTCGCGCGCGCTCAACCTGGGATTTGAAAATGCCCGCTGTCCGTGGGTGTTGGCTCTCAGCGTCCATTGCCTGCCGGTAAAGGATGCTTTTCTGGAATGCTATCGGGAGGCGATCGGCCGTTTGACCATGACGCCATCCGTTCTTTACGGTGGCCAGGTTTTATCGAGGACCCAATATGCCAGAGCCAATAAAGAGCCCCGGTCTTACGCCGGACTTGAAGCCCTGAGCGAGATCAGGGGAGGGGGCAACGCGAACGCACTTTACTCCCGCAGCGCCTGGAAACTGCATCCTTTCGATGAAAATCTCGTCACCGGAGAAGATTTGGAATGGCTGAAATGGGCCGCCCGGTCCGGACTCGTCTGTGCCGTGGCCTTGGGAGCGTGTGTGCTTTACCGTCATCCCGGCGGATTCGGCTATCGCTTCAGCAAGGCCGTCGGCGAGATCAGGGCCGCAGGTAGCGGTCGTCCCATGAGCCTCGTTCAGTTGGTTATCGGCATCGCCCACGCCACCCGGCACCTGCTTTGGGAAGAATTCGTACCCCGGACATGGCTCGGACAAGTTGCGCATCAACTTGGAAGCTTTGTGGCCAGTCGCTCACACCGAAAGGTCGAAAAAAGCGATTAAGGTTGGGGTATGCCCGTTTTTTAGTTTTGGTCAAAAATCATTTTTCGAGATGATTTTCCACATAAAACTTTGTCGGATGGCCAAAGCGAAAATCCAGGTAGTATCGCGGGGGCTCGTAGTGATTTTCAGCGGTGAAGGGAGCTGAAAACAAATCCTTCACCAGGTCACTTTTAACAAAGAACGCATTTATTCCCGTCAAATCGCAGCCCACCAGGCTGTAGCCGAACTTGGAGCCGAGCAGTTCAAACGCCTTCAGGCTCGCGCCGAATGGCTGGGTATAATCCCACATCGCATCGGGATCGAGTGGATGGATCCAAACCTGGTCCGATGGGAAAGCTGCGTTGTATTCCACGACCACAACACGAGGACGGAACTTTTCCAGGGCCGCCCAGACGTAGTAGGTATTCAGGTCGATATCGAGTGAAAAGAGGTCCACTTCCTGCGGGACGGCCAGTTCGGCCAGGAGGTCATTGATGTTTCCGGGAGATACAAAAGCCTGCTTCAACCGGAGCCTCTTGGCGGCCTTGGGCATCTTTTCCAGTTGCGTGTTGATAGACTTGCAAGAGTCAGGATTGGCCTCGATCCACCATCCTTTCCAGCCTGCGGATAACAGAACGGTCGTGTTGGTTTCGCTGCCATCCTCCACGCCGATTTCCAAAAATGTTTTACTTGTCGTCCCAATGCGCCGGAAGATTTCGTGGATCATTCCGTCCTCATAATTCTGGGACCAGTACTGAGCGCCATGCACCAAAAGTCGCTTGGGATCGCGGTACCGCTCATTTCCCGCCTTAAGCGCTTCCAGCGACTGGATGGTGGCGGCGATCGCCATCAGCCGGTCGAGGGGCCGGTTGTAGCCCAAGTGCGCTTTGATGGCCTGCAGATCCCGAACCACCGGCAGTTTATGGTAAATGCTGCGGAGCCATTCTTTCATCGGGTAGTTCCTTCGTTGACCGCTCGGTTCATAACGGGCTTGATGAGATCCCAGGTGACCGGTATTCGCAGGACGCCCCAGCGATTGCTTTCCATCTGGAGGTTGGGATTTTCATCGAAAATTTCCGGCATGAGAAGTCCATCCACATGGTCGCAGTGCGTTCCGTTTTCGTTCATGGCCAGCGTCAGAAAATAGGATTCCATTTTGAAAAAGCGCATCGGGACCTGGAAGCGAAGGGTGTATTTCCCCGGCTTCAAGTCGGTGGGCGCGTGTTGATCGGAATAAGCTTCGGAAAAAACGCGAAGACCTTCCCCGTGAATCACTGCCATGGCAAGATCGAATTTCCGCATCGTCTTATTCACTTTGATGTCCACCTCGACCCCCAGGGAGTCGGTCAGGCGCACGCGCGAGGCGGGATCGCCGCGACCATCCGTGAAACGCACCCGCTGAAAGCTGGCGCCCTCGATGGGATGGGGCCGGGGGTAGTCGGACAGATCAATGTCCGCATGGGATTCAGCGTCCAGGCCTTGACCCAGGTAGGCGCTGATGGCCGAATGGGGATCGCCGGAATAAATGACCTTTCCCTGCTTGAGATAAATCACCCGCCGGCACATCTGCCGGATCGCCTGCATATTGTGGCTGACGAAGAGAACCGTCCGGCCTTCGCGCTCGGAAACGGATTGCATTTTGCCCATGCATTTTTTTTGAAACTCGGCGTCCCCGACGGCCAGCACTTCATCCACAATCAGAACGTCCGGTTCGAGGTGCGCCGCCACGGCAAAAGCCAGACGGACATACATGCCGCTGGAATAGTGCTTCACCGGAGTATCCAGGAATTTTTCCACCTCGGCAAAGGCGACAATTTCCTTGAACTTGCTCTTAATCTCCGCCCGTTTCATGCCGAGAATGGCGCCGTTGAGATAAATGTTTTCCCGCCCTGTCAGCTCGGGATGGAAGCCGGTCCCAACTTCCAGAAGGCTGGCCACTTTCCCCTCGAGTTCAATTCGTCCCGTGGTCGGCTCCGTGATCCGGCTCAAGAGCTTCAACAGAGTCGATTTGCCCGCGCCATTGCGTCCGATGATCCCGACCGACTCGCCGCGTTTGATCTCGAAGGAAACTTCCTTCAACGCCCAAAATTCCTCCCGGGAATTCGACCCGGAATCTGCGGCTCGTCCGTCATCGGTCGCCAGTTCGCGGCGCTTGCGCAACTTGCGAAACGGGGCCATTGCCGCCTCCGTCAACACATCCCGCAGGGCGACATACTTTTTATGCCCGCCTCTTCCCTGGTGGCTGAGGACATATTTCTTGCCCAGGTTTTCAACGAGAATGGGAACATCAGACATGTGGCAGGAAGGTAAAAAGAATTCGCCTAAATCTTGTCCGTATGACCGGATTCAATGCTAAAGCGAGACATGATATGTGAGATCCCTGAAGGGAAAGGATGAATGAGTTTAAAAAGATGAGAACAAGTATGCCGATCCTAAGCGAGAAGCATTGGGTAACCAAGATGAAACCACGCGGATCAGGCCTTCCGATCTCGAGTGGTACGGGCGTCCTCCGACGGGATTTCTTCCAAAAGGGCCAGAGTCGCTTGTGCCACGGCGCCAGCGCCCATCCGCTGGCGTGAAACGGACGCGATTGTTGCGGGGTTTCGCTCGCCCTTCGACCAGCTCTGCACTTCGCGATCCAGCGTTTCCAGAAAGGATTTTAAATTCCTTTTTCCCGCCACCCCGCCGGATTGCATTTCGGCAAAATAGTAGGAACTCGGGATGCTGCACGAACCCACCACGGATCCACCGCAACAGAGTGCCTCGGCTGCGGCAATACAGAAGCTCTCATCCTGCGAAACCATCAGGTATATTTTTGAGCGGTTGTACTCAGCCGCCAATTGCTCGTGGGTCAGTTTTTCAAGGAAGGTTATACGCCGCCGCCATTCCTCGCCGTTCCCGATGACCTTGTCGCGGGCCGGAACGCCGCCGCCGACCACGGTCGCCCGCCAGTCGGGATGGCGCTGGAGAAAGCCTCTCAGGACTTTTCGGAGCATGGGATAATCTTTCTGTGCGGTGGCCCAACGCCCCACGGTGATGATCCGATTTTCTTTCGCCGTTCCATCGTAGTGAAGAATGTGTTCATTCACGGGATGGGGTATCATCACGACGCGCTGCTTTTTGTCGGAGAACGTCTCGAACATCTTCTGGATGCGCGCGGCGGCGATCGGCGACTCCGCCATGACCGCCGGTAATTGCGACATTGTCGCCACCATTCGGGTATCCATCAGGCTGGGAAATGTAAAAAGCAACGCCGTTCGCGCCGCGGCGGGAAAAGCGGCCAGCCAGCGGGCATAAGGTGGCATCCCATCCACCCCTCGACTCCAAAATCGCTGGAAGTAGGCGAGGGGATAAAGCCGCGCGGAACGAATTCCATCCGTATCCAATCGCTCCACCACCCGGGGCGTGGCCGAGAGCGCCGCTTTGCGGATGGCATCATACCGGGGCGCGCTCCAGGTGTTGAGGACCACCGCATCGGGACGTTGCGACTGCCACCACGCGGCGCTCTGCATCGTTTCGAGATTAATCGCCAGAATGGGCCCGTCCGACGTATCCGTGGAGGCGTCCCCCAGGGCGACGAGCCACGCATCATAACCCATTTTTCGCAAGGCCAGAACGACCAGACCGGAATCCCTTGTCCAAAATCCCCCGTCCGGACCGTACGGAATTGGAATCGCAAACAGGATGCGTTTCATCGGCAATCCACCTCTATCGGGCAAAGTTTGGCATAAATATTCACGCTTAGCGCATCTCTAAGTGAGCAACTTGACATAGAGGGATTGGAACCGCCCGGCGACTTCATCCCAGGTTAAGGGCTTGAATGATGTCATTTTCGACGGCGCATTTTCAAAAAATTCACGGAGAACGGGCGCAAGGCTTTCCGGCTGGAGGGAGTCGTTTGCGTAAACCGCCTCAGCATCGAAAACGGAACGGGCCCAGGGAAGATCGCTCAATAAGAGCGGGCACTTCGAGGCGGCGGCTTCCAGCGCGGAGAGACTGAGGGATTCCATGGTGCTCAGGAGCACGAACCCGCGCGCCCGCCGGTAGATTTCGGCCAGCCGCTTTCGATCGGAGATGCCGCCCTCATAGCGGATCAAGTCGGAATGCTTTTTTTGCACCTCAAGAAATCGGGCATAATAGGAATCACTTTCAGAATAGGGTCGGCCGATGATCCAAACCGGAACTTTCCCCAGCGCAGCGGCCTCGGCGAGTTCCAGCACGCGTTTTCGGGGATGGATTGCCGCGGTACAAACGAGATAATCCGATTCCGGCTTCTGATTCTCAGCCGGTCGAGGCTGAAAGAAAATCTCCTCCACGCCATTCGGAATCACATGGATCTTCGCTGGATCAGCGTCGAACATGCTTTGCATCAGAAAAGCCTCCCAAGTGGTCAGCGCCACGAATGCATCCGCCTTTTGATAGGCATCCCAGGCGAGCTTGTCCTGGAAGCTTGCTGGCAGGACCATCTTGGAGAAGCGCATCAAGGATTTTTGAAGAAAACGAGCGCCGTCCGAACGGGAGCCCTGCGCGGTGAGCAGTTCCGCCACCACGACCTTCATCCCCTTGGCTTGGGCGAAATCGATATACCCTCCGCCCGGCCGTCCAAAATAATGGATGATCTGGCCGCTCTGTTTCTCGTCCCACCAGCGGATATATTCAACCTCAACGCCTCGACGTTCCAGGGCCGCCTTCGTTTGCTCGATCTGGATTTGAAATCCGCCGTGCGCCAAGGCGAAGGGCAGCGAGTGATCAAAGAGAACCTTCATATTTACCAAGTGCGGAATATGAGCCTCGAGTCCATCGTGTGCCAGAAGAAAGGAAAGACCGGACCGGGAGCCATGCTCAACGGCCTGGGGCGGAAAGAACCTCCCGATAAATCTCCACATGTCTCTCCGCAATCACCTTGGGGTGAAATCTCTTTCGTGCTTCACCCTGAGCCCGCGCAGCCATGGATCGATCGCGATCGCCGAGCAACTGACCCACGGCGGTGGCCATGCTTTCCTGGCTCAAGGGATTGAAGAGCCATCCCGTTTCTCCCAACCGTATCAGTTCAGGCACCCCGCCCACTTGCGCTGCGGCGCAGGAAATGCCGGCAGCCATTGCTTCCAAAATCACCATCGGACAATTGTCCTCCAGGGAAGCAAGCACCAGTCCAGTGGCCGTGGAGAGATGCTGCCTCAATGCGGCGCGATCAACGAATCCCCCGTAACGACACCAGGGGCGCGCCTCAACCAGCTCGAAAAATTCGCGGCCGTAGGTACTACTTCGGTTTGCCCCGCCAAAAAAGACCAGCTCGAATTTTCCCTGCGGCTGGAGCGCATCCAGAGCCCGGATCAAGGCATTCTGATTTTTCCTCTTATCAACATTCGCCACACAGACGAGCTGAGGTAAGGCCATGGGCTTGCGCTCTATCTCGAAAAAGGATGAATCGACCGCGTTGGGAACAATCCACGTCTTTCGGGCCAGCGAGACAACGGCCTCGCGGGTGTAGCTCGTTATGCAGACGACTCCATTCGAGCGGGGAATGGTAAACTTTTCAAGCTGTGCCGAGAACCATTGAAAAGTGAAAGGACGGGCGCGGTTAATAGCGGCAATCAATCGCATATTGCCATGGATCGTGAGCACGTTGGGATAGCCGGAAAAAACCGCGCTCATCGCACAATCTCTCTCCGTGCCCTGGCCGTGAACAATATCGGGACGAATCTCCCGCAGCTTGCGCCGCACCGCCCGGATGCAACCCTGGTAGCCCGTGCGCAGCCAGCCGATCTTTGGCACCGTCAGGCAATGCAGAAAGATATTCTCCGCCAGCTTGGCCGGTGATTTCATCGACCGCTGCGCGCAGACGAGGACGTGGATCTCCACTCCGGACATTCCGGCGAATCCCTGCAGCAACGCCTCCGGCGCCGGCGCGATTCCTGGCTCTTCCTTTTCATACGCCCGGCAGACTTCGCGGCCGTCGCTGGTCAGCATAGCGATCTTCATACCGGGCGGATCGGCGTCAACTTCGCTGGCATTTTAAAAAACAGCGGATCATTCACCATGGCCAACCCGGCGACCCGAAACGCCTGCCTGCGCGCCGCCAACTGCTCGGCCATGAAGTATCGTGCCACCGAGGGCGCGTGCCGGATAAGCTCCCATCCCAACGAGACGCGGCTCGAATTGTTGCTGTAAAAGGCTTGCGCGCCGAGCTGCAGCCAATCGTCCTGCAATAAGCCGCGGCGGTGGAGTTGGGCCGCGCGGGTCAGCCACAAGACGTAAAGAGGCTCGCGCCAACGCGACCACAAAAGCGCCGCATCGGCGGAAAAACGGGATGCCGCCGCCAGCGCGCACAAAGGGACCAGCCGCGTTTCCGACTGCCGGAAGCTCGCCCACTTCGGATCGCAGGTCAATGAGGTCGGATGGACCCGGTAACTGTGTCGCGGCACCGGGTCCCGGATAAATTCCTGCCCCGTCGATGCGAGCAGGAACCAGATGAACCAATCGAAAGCGTAGCGCCACGTCGTGGAGAGAAAAGGCAGGACCAACCGCGTCGTGCTCATTCTCGCCATGATGCCGGGGTTGTTGATGACGTTGTGTTGCAGCAGTTGCTCCAGCGAAGGCCCCACCGTTAGACGGTCGAGCGGAAGGATCTCGTTCTCCGGTGAAAAGGCGTTGCCCTTCTCATCGATATGGACGGGCGGTCCATGCGCGAGAACCGCATTGGGATGGCGGTTAAAAATCGCCGTGCGTCCCTCGATGAAATCGGGATGGAGCAAATCGTCCGCACCGGGATGACACCAGAATTCGCCCTTGGCCTGCATCAGCAAGGTCAGAGTCGCTCGTCCAAAGCCACGGTTTGGGTTCCACGCAAAATAGCGAAACCGTGGGTCCGACAGAAAAGGCGCGACGACCGACTCCGTGCCGTCCCCCGAGCCATCGTCGCCGATAAGCACCTCGAAGTTATCATAGGTCTGAGCCTGCAAGGTACGGCAGAGCTGGCCGATATACGCAGCGGCCCGATACGATGGCAGGACAACGGAAACAAGGGGTTTCAAGCTCATGATGGATGTCTGAAAAAACAGCTTAATGCGCCGGGGCTCCCTTGTCAGCCGTAAGCACAGCTTCTGACCAATCGGGGCTGGCCGCTCGGGACAATAGGGCCAATGCCTTGTTCAGTACCTGCTCCACCGTGAGGTCTCGCATGCAGGCGATATCCCTCGGGCAACCGGTCTGCCAATGCAGTCGCGGTCGCCGGTGATGGCAAAACGAACAGTCCAGTTTGTGAAAGACCGCTTCGGTGCGACTGTTCTTTGCCTTAAGAAACTCCGGGGACGTGGGACCGAAAAGGGCAACGCAACTCGTACCGACTGCCGACGCGACGTGAATAGGACCGCTGTCGATTCCGATCAAAAGATCGGCCGCCGCGATGGTATCGATCAACCTCTCCACATCATCCGCGCATTTCAGCGGCATCACTCCGGGAATCTCCGCACAACGTGCGTTTTTCACCGTCACATTACGGTCGGCCACAATTTGCAAAACCTGAACGCAGGCGTTTTCGTTTAACCTCGCCACCAACCGGCTCCACGATTCCATCGGCCATTCCTTCACCAGCCAGGTTGGTCCCGTGTGTACCAAAATCAGGGCTTTCTTTTCCCCCTGCAAGTGATGCGCGCGAATTTTTTTGACTTGAACCGGATCGATTACCAAAACGGGCTCTTCCGACACATGGCTTAAGCCCAGGCTCCTCCCAAATTCATCGATGAGATGCGCGGGGGGACGCTCCGTCTGCTCGGCTTCATTCTCATAGCTCAGGAGGACGCATTTCTGAACGATCCACGTGGCCCATTTGGGCGGAATCGTGTTCATTGTCGTGGTGACGCAGGAAAGAGGCAGCCCCGCACGTTCCACCAGGCTCCGGTAGGGAATCCTCGTCACATAAACCACCTGGCTACCGGCGTTCTGCCGAATGAATTCCCGCACGGCCGGGAAGGTGCAGATGATATCGCCAATGCCGGCGAATCGGCACAAGACGATCACTCTCTTCCGTTTGAGCAGGGCAATCTTCGCCAACTTGAGCAAAAGACCAATCTCACTGCCATAACGAATAATCGGCAGTCGAAACCAGAGATCGACGGCCCAGGCGTCGATTCGTCGCAGAACCGGCACGCCTTTAATCACGTGGTGCGTCCTGCGCAGAATCCGCTCAATCATAATCAAAATTCAACTTGAAGGCGCAAGACTTCACCATGGGCGTCGCCCTCGGTCTGTTTAGTCGCCGGACACAACTGTCGGACTTTTCCACTCTCGGGTCAACAATGAGGCCAAGGCTAATTCCATCCCCAGGGCAACCCCATAAACGAGGAAACCGCAGCTCTCGTGGAACCACGAGGGATTATCACCCGTGCCAACGGCAAACGCGCTGCCGAAAAAAATACTTCCCAGGACCAGCATGATGACACGGGCCAGATTGCCGAAGATGGCGAGTGGAAATGCGCTAAGGAAAATCGTCCATTGCTGCCAAAGGCGGGGAACAAAAAGATAACCGAAAAGGGCCGAGAACATAAGCAGGGCGAAGAGCGAACGAATTCCGCTGCAGGGATCAGCGATATCGATTTCGAATTGAGACCCCACCGGAATATTATGGAGAGCATCCCCCGGCGAAAGCAGCGCCGTGCCGCTTTGGAGGCAGGGAATTCCAATAACGGGAAGGAGATGGGAAGCCATCCCGCTCATGACCATCCGCAGAGGAAAAGCGATAATGGGATCCAGAAAAGGCACGGGCCAGGCAAAGATAAAAAAGGCCCAGGGAAATAACAGGATCCGAAACACGGCCCAACCCCATAACCAAAGAATGATGCCCGCGATGAACAATTGCAGCGAGGCGAAACCGAAATACTGGTTCTCGGCCCGCAAACCAAAATAGTAGATCAGGGCTGCCAAAATAATTATTCCCAAGGCCCAATTAGCTTGGCGGAGGGGAGCCCGCTGAAGCTCATCCCGGCACAAATACACCAGGTACCCAAAGATAAACGGAACAAAGAGGCAGTACGTGAAATCGAGAGAGGCAAGATTGTCTGGTTCCGTTCCAAAATTACTCAGGGACAGGATCAGGCCGGCGAGGGACTTCTTGTGTTCATACAAACTCCTGCTGTAGGGGATCAGGAAGGCTACAACCAGGAAGAAGATGCCGCTGCTGCCAAGGGGTATCCACCAGCGATATAAGGAGCGTTCGGACGGTGTATGCATTAATTGGCCTTATGGGTCTATGTCCCCGAAAGAAATGATTTTAATTTATTTCATAGGCCATGGCAAGTTCCGCCAGTGTTACGTTAGTGAAAGCAAAGTGTGCCAGCCGGATGATCGTCCGGAAAATCTTTGCGCGCATGGGCGCCTGTGATAAAAGGAACCCCCCATGTCTTCCGGAAAGCCCCTGACGATCTCGATTGTTACTCCAAGTTACGGGCAACTCGACTGGCTCAAGCTTTGTGCCGCTTCCATTGCTGATCAAGAAGGTGTCACCGTCGAACACATCATCCAGGATGCCCATACCGGGCCGGAACTTGAGGAGTGGGTCCGGCAGAACACCTCAGCACGGCTGTATGTTGAACGCGACGACGGAATGTACGATGCCATCAACCGGGGCTTGCGGCGCGCCAAGGGTGACATCTGCGCTTATCTCAACTGCGACGAACAATATTTGCCTGGAACTCTCCGGCGCGTACAAGACTATTTCGAGCAGCACCCGGACATTGACGTGCTCTTTGGCGACTCCATCATCGTCGATCCCTCGCTCATGCCACTTGCCTACCGTCGCGTCATTCTTCCCCGTCGTTCCCACATCCTGCTGCGTCCCATGGGGGTGCTCACCTGCGCCACATTTTTCCGCCGCAAATTGGTCGACGATGGCGCGTTGTTTGATCCAAACTGGAAAATAACTGGCGACAAGGCTTGGCTGCTCGCGATGTTTGACCGAGGCTATCGCATGGGAGTCCTGCAGGAAGCGCTGGCGGTGTTTGCCCTCACCGGCGCCAATCTCAGCCAGCAACAGAGAGTCTTGGAGGAACGCCTTCGCTGGGAGAAAAGTGTTTCGCCATGGCTCCGTCTGGCCAAACCACTGATTCGCGCCAGGCACATTTTGGAAAAATGGGTTCACGGCGCCTACAAGGTGCGATGGGTCCATTCGGCATGGTATACTCGGTCCTCCCTTTCGGTCCGTCGCGCATTTGAAGTGGCGAACCTGGATTGGAGATGGCCTTCCATTGCTCCCGGCATGATTTTATGATTCACCAGCCCCAACGTCACCTCTTTGTCGTCGGTTTTGCCCGTTCAGGCACTTCGCTGCTCTACACGCTCCTGAATCTGCATCCCGACATCAAACTCCTTTTCGAGGCGGATCTGCTGAGCCATTCTCTCATCAACATGTCGACACTCAGCGGCCAAAATTGGTGGCAACGACTGGATTTTTATAACTCAAGTTGCATCCGTCATCATCTCATACCTGATCCGTCATGGAAAAACATTCACTCCGCCACGCAGGCGGCCGAGGTCCTCTACCGCAAATACGGTGGTACCGAGGTCCGTTATATTGGCGAAAAGGCGCCCAGCTACTACAACTGCCTTCCCACCATTGCCCGGGAGTTCCCGGACGCGCGCTTCATCGTCATTTGGAGAGAGCCCCACAGTACGATCTCCAGCATCAACGCAGCCGGAAAGAGCCATTATTTTTTCAGCAATGCTTCCCTGCCACTACGCGCTCTCATCGGTTTTGAGCGAACGCAGGCTGACGTTCTCGCACTCCGTGCCCGGAATGTCCCGGTCTTCGATCTTTGTTATGAGGACTTGGCTGAAAATGCGGAAGCCACGCTGAAATCGATCTGTCATTTCCTCGAAATTCCGTTCAATTCCCGGATGCTTGAGCTGGACCGCGCAGACTTCAGCATGTTCCCTCCCGGAGAACACCACGCCAAAGCGAAATCGGGACATTTGACGAGCCAGATTCGTTCGCGAGAGGTGCCGACAGATCCCATTCAGCAAAAGGTTCCTCGTTATCTTTCGCGCTGGAAGCAACTTTTTCGGGATCAATTAGCCACCAAGCGCTACTGGCCGAAAGCCGGGGGGAAAGAGCCTGGTGTGATCGAAGCGGCCACAGACCGCATCCGCTACAACCTGGCATGCTTCTATGCAGAGCAATTCACGCCCTTTATCTATGGTTTTTTCCCCCTGACCTCCCTGCGACGTTACCGCGACTGGCGTGGTAAAACCTTTGCTCCGTCGAGTTCCAACATTGCCGGGACGCCGCGCCTGCCGTCCACCCATCCCATCAAAATCTCGGTCGTCACCCCGAGCTACAAACAACTTCCCTGGCTCAAGCTGTGCGCCGCCTCCGTTGCCGACCAGCACGGCGTCGAGGTGGAGCATATCATCCAGGATGCCCAGACGGGGCCGGAACTGGAAAGCTGGGTTCATGAGCATACCACGGCGAAACTATTCGTTGAATGCGACTCAGGCATGTACGACGCGCTCAACCGCGGATTCGCCCGCACCACCGGCGACATTGTCTGCTGGCTCAACAGCGACGAACAGTATCTGGAAGGAGCGCTCGCGAAAGTTGCCAAATATTTCGAGACTCACCCCGATATCGACGTCCTTTTTGGCGACGCGCTGCTCATCAGTAATTCCGGCGCCGTCGTCTCCTATCGACGCACGATCCTGCCGGACCTGCGGCATGTCCAGGCGGTTCACCTCAACACGCTTTCCTGCGCCACTTTTTTTCGGAGGTCCGTGATCGAGCAGGGCTTCAAGATGAATACCCGCTGGAGGGCGATTGCCGATGCCGTGTTCGTCGCGGATTTGCTGCGGGCCGATATACCCATGGGGGTGCTGAATGAACCGCTCGCCGTCTTCACCATCACCGACTCAAACCTGGGGCAGACAAGCCTCGCCTACTCCGAGGCAAGGCTTTGGCGGAGTGAGACTTCCTCCAATAATCCGATTCTCCGCCTCTATTACATTGCCGCTCACCGCTTAAGCAAATTGTTACACGGAGCTTACTTGCAGCGATCAATCGCCACGCCGCTCTATACCTTGGGAAACCCGCGCGAGAGAGTTACTCGCAAAGCGCAAAATGTTGGCTTCAGTTGGCCCAAGGCATGATGTGTTAAATATTACTTAGTGACAATAACTCCAAAAATAGTATTATCGCATGGGCAGTGCCACGTTTTATGACGCAAACCTTTTTTGTCAAACTGGTTATCTTGGTGTTAGTTGGATCGGTTGTCGTATTTGTTATTGATCCCCTCGATAAAAGCACCATCAGCACGCCTTTTTTACTGGGCATCATACTGACGGCCCTTTCCTTGCGTCAATCGACGCAACTAGTTGCCATTACCAGCATCCTTTACTGTATTATGACCGTTTATTCCTTGGTCAGCGGCCAGCGCTATTTCGCATCCCTGGGGTATTTCAGCCCTCATCCCTACTTTTGGCTCTTCCAGCGCGCGGGGCTCTTCTTCGTCGTTTGTGTTCTTGTAACGTATCTGGCTTCTTTCCGGACGGAGAGTGAGCGTATCCGCGCCCGCATCCAGTCCATCCTCGCCAAACTGCCGGCCCCAGTGGTGATTTCCGACGCGGCGGGCTACATTGTCTACGTCAATGAAGCGCTTTGCTCATCTTTCAAGAAAAACGCAAAGGACCTGACCAATAAGCGTTACGTCGACTTATTCATGACCGACATCCAGGAAGGAAAAGCCATGCGCTATTACATAGAGCTGTTTGCCGCGCCGGGCGATAGCGTCCATGAACTTGAAATCAAACCTTTCGCCGACGAGATCAAGACGAAGGCCCGTCTCACCTGTCTTGGCTCCGGGGCTGCTCGTGTCATGATCACCCTCATCTCCGGCGGGGGCGAAGGTTCCCGGGATGATGTTTTACGCCAGCCCACCGGGGTGTTGGTTTAGTGCCTTGACGGGAATTTGACCCAGGCCCGCCAGATAGCTTTCCACTTCGGGATAAATGAGGCCGGGCGTTAATTTTGTCAGGCAATAGGGCTCGGGAAATCGGCAGTAATCCGAGCATGGGCGGAAGGCGCAGATATCCCTGATCACGACGAGATGACGCTCGCCAAAAGGCCTGAACAGCTCCGGACGCTGTGGACCGAAGAACGCAATGACCGGAATTTGCAGGGCCGCGGCGATGTGGCACGGGCCACTGTCGTTGCAGAGAACCTGGGTCGCGCAACTCAGCAGCGCCAGTAATTCATCCAGCGTCAAGCGGTCGAACTTATGATCGGCCAGATCCCCCAGCGCGCTTCCATAGCCATCAGGATCAGGAATGAGCACGAGTTGAAACTCGAATTTCCGGCGCAAAGCAACCATCAACTCCCGATAGTAGTCCACGGGCCAGCGGCGCACCGCAATCCGTGCTCCGCAATGAAGCACGATGACAGGCCGGGAATCACCCCCCAGGCGCGATCGAAATTCTTTTACCAGGCTTGCATCGGCATTCAGGCGGGGTGGAAAATGATGCTGCGAGTGACCGGTCAGGCGGTCCTGCAACTTCCACCAATCCTCCACGCGGTGCGCATGGGGATCGCGTTCACGAATCGTTTCGTTGAGGAACCAGAGGCTCCATTTGGAAGAAAAACCCAACCGGCTCCTGACTCCGCCCAGCCACATGACGAGGTGGTCCCGGGGATCACTTCGGACGGACACGGCGGCATCGAATCGCTTTTGCCGCAATTGCTTCAAGACCTGGAAAATCCTGGACCAAGGCCAGCGCGTAAGACGGTATTTGCCATAAAAAACGGTCCAGGGGGCGTCGAATTCGATCGACTTGATTTCAGGATAACTGGACTTTAGCAAAGCGATCGTTTGCGGCTTCGCCAACAGGGTCACTTCCCAATCGTCGGCCAGAAGTCCCTGCAACGCCGAGGACATGATCGTCACATCGCCAATTCCCCAAAGCTCGATCATCAGCACGCTTTTACTCATGGTTGCTAGAGGCTGTCCGAAAAACTGGCATGGGTCACGCCGAATGGAATCTTGCGGAGTCGAGGCCCTGCAGAAATCCTCTTAAGTCAGGTTTAGTGTTTTACAATCAAGTCTGATCTCGCATCCTTGGGTGATGTCCCCTCCGCCTGCCCAGGCAAGGCCGATCCACCGGATAGCTGAACTCGACGGCCTGAGAGGCATCAGCGTGCTGATGGTTGTGATTTTTCATCTGTCGAAAGCCCCTCAAGTGGATCTTTGCGCAGCAACTCGAATTTTGCGGGCAGAATGAACTGTCGATGATATGGCGTGCAAAGAGCCTGCGGCGTGAGGATGTCGTAATTTTTCAGTCCCAATTCCTCCGCCTTGGCCCGCGCCATTAACTTCAGTTCTGCTGGACTGAAGCGGCCATGGCGATAACCCGCCTTTTCCAGGGGCACATCGTGGGTGTGAGCTCATGGTGTACCAGAAGAAAGGAGCACAAAAAGTCCGCTGCGGACTCTCACTATTGTGCTGCGATGGACAGGAGCATGCACCGAAGCTTGCCCGTCGAATCAATTCTTCGCCTGCTGAGGCATCTCGCTAATCTGAAAAGTGGGCACGATCTGGGCCGCAAAATCAACCATCTTCGCCGTGGTTTGCTCCGGATCAAGTCCATCGGGACGCAGATTGTCCGAGACGATCGAGAAAACACTGACGTAAGCCCACCGGTGGGCGATATTATGCATCACGCGATCCCAGTTGCTTAGCAGCACGCGCTCCATTTCAGATGGAGTCGACACATTTTGCCCCACGAACCAGTAAATGTAAAAAGCTCGAACGGTCAACGAACCTCCATCGGGCGTGGTAACCTCTCGCGACAGGCTCAATTTTCGCGCGGTAAGTTTATGACCCGATTTTAACGGAATCGGAATGTAGTCCTGGCTCGTGATGGTCCAGCCCTGTCCCGTCAGGCAGCCCTCCGGGCGATGGATGCTGCGCTGCTCGGCGCCGCTCAAGACAATGGAGCAGGTTATCTGGTCGCCCTTGCCATCGTCATAATTTCGACGGGCAAATTCTGTGTCTTTGGGCAATAGGCCAAGTTCGATCTGTGTAATCTCACCTTTTTTCCCCAGATAATCACCGACAAAGACCGGCAAATCCATGACCACGCCGGCCTGGGGCGAGAGGTCCAGGGGCGGATTAAACAAGCAAGCAAACCCAGCCAGCAGGGCGATAAACAAAATCACCGCCGAGCGCCAAATAGGCACGCTTCCCGAATCATCGGGCTGCACTGGCGTCTTATTGTTCGGCGGAATTTCGCCGGCAACGGGAGTGGTGCCTGAAGTGGAAATGAGAGACGTTGAAGACATAAAAATTGTAAAGAAGCGTGCTATGCCGCTGGATGCCCGGTCTCGAAATCAACTTCCTTAAGGTGCCATCCTCCAGTCGGCAAAAAGGCCGGAAACAAGGCTGCGCAACTGGCAGGTGCTATCCACCAACGATGCAGGTGATTGCCAGTCAATCGGTCCATTCTCAATCTATCCTAGTCATTTCTATGAGTGATGCAAGCTCATGCCCCATCACAAATCTGTAATGAACGGGACATCCCTTTAAGACCTCGCTGAAAAAGGCCTTTTTACAATAAATCTGTCATCCCGGGCTTGTCGAGGGATCTCTAACTATTTTGCTCCAGAGCGCGCCTGTCGAGGGAATAGTCAGAGATCCCTCGACAGGCTCAGGATGACGGCCTTTTTCAGCAAGCTTCTAAAGACCTCACGAACCGATTTTGTGGAGATTCAGCAAAAGATTCCATCCCATGCTCGCGATGCGCCCAAAGTTAATGCTGTTGGTGCCTCCCTGTCGGTCCCGAAAGTGAATCGGAACGTATTTCCATCGGATCGATGGATTCCGTTTCAGCGCCGTTGTCACGGCCACGTTTTGCATATCGAAATCCTTGGGAATGTGGCCCAACGCCTCCTCTAATGCGGAAGTTCGCATCAGCCGATAGGGCACGTTGGCGTCCTTGAGATCAACTCCGCACAAAAGCGACGTCGCGAGCCGGCAACCCACGGAAATGAGCTTCCGTGAAAATCCATCATCGCGCGTCTTGCGCAACCCGAAAATGGCGTCAGCTTCGTCGAGGAAACTCCAGAATGACGCGAAGAACCGGGGATCACACTGCCCGTCCGAATCGATCTGCAGCGTCCATGCCGCCCCGCTTTTCACCGCGAGCGTATACCCCGTTCGGCAAGCCAGCCCGTGGCCCGCATTCGCTTTCTCCACGGGTATCATTTGACCCGGATAACGCAACGCCAGTTTTTGCAGGGCTGCACCTGTCCCATCCTTGGAGCCATCGTTGATCGCCAGCAATTCGAAGGAGATTCCCAGCCGGCTGAGTTCCCCGACCCACTCCTTCACCACCGTCTCGATGTTCGCCTCTTCATTATAAACAGGCATCACGACGGCGAGATCAATCTTGCTCATGAGGCTGCCTCTCGATTCGGGAAAAGCGGCGCCGGCTTTCCTTTTTGGCGGCTCTGCACGTAGAGCGAACTAAAATTCAAGGCTTCATCGATGACCGCGTCCATGTCGAGATAGCGGTAAGTTCCCAGCCGGCCGACAAACGAAACGCCGCGCAGTTTTTCCGCCGCCTGCCGATACTCCTGCAGCAACTGCCGGTCGATGGCCAGCCGTTTCGGGTAATAGGCCACATCCTCCGGCCCCGTTTCCTTGCTGAATTCCTTGAAAGCGACGGTCAAATCATGCTGCTCCCATGGCGCAAAATGCTTGTGCTCGTGGATGCGGGTGAAGGGCGGATCGAGCTCGGTGTAGTTGATCACCGCGTTGCCCTGGTAATCGCCCTCGGCATCGATCCGCTCAAAGGTAATCGTCCGGTAGCCGAGACGCCCCAGGCCGAATTCAAAATAGGCATCGAGCAACCCGGTGTAGAACGTGTGATCGTAGGCCTGCTCCATCTCCCGGTGAAACGGCGTGGCCAACTGCACGGCAATCGCGGGATGATCCAGAATCTTTTCCACGATGGCCGTGTAACCCTGCTCGGGAATTCCCTGCTGTTTGCTGTCGTAATAGACATCGTTGTAATTGAACCGGACCGGCAGCCGTTTGAGAATCGACGCGGGCAATTCCACCGGTTCACAGCCCCACTGCTTGCGCGTGTAGCCGTAAATAAAAAGCTCATAAAGCTTGCGCCCGATAAACTTCAACGCCTGCTCCTCGAAGTTGCGCGGCTCGCGAATGCTTTTGTCTCCCAGCGATTCCAAAAACACCCGCGCTTCGCCCGGGTTGAGCTTCTTGCCAAAAAACTGATTGATCGTGTGCAGATTGATCGGGAACGAAAAAATGCCGCGCGACGTCGAGGCTTTTACTCGATTCGAGTAAGGCCGCAGCACGCCAAACCGGTTCACATAGTCCCAGACATGAGGCCGGTTCGTGTTGAAAATATGCGGGCCATATTTGTGAATCATCACGCCCGTCACCGCATCCCGTTCCGTGTGACAATTTCCCGCAACATGCGGTCGCGTGTCGATCACCGTCACGCGGCAGGCCAGCCGCTCGACAAGCTCGCGAGCCAGCACGGCCCCGGAAAAACCGGCGCCCACCACCAAATAATTTTCTTTCGTCACGGTCTCCACATCACGTTTTGCCATTCAAAATTTGTTAGTTAGCGGCCGTACGCAGTACCTGCCGTGCGCAGCACCGCAGCATTCAGAAATAAAAGGGAAAGCCCATCTGTTTGAACGCTTCCTTATCGTCCTTCAAATATTTATCGCCCAGCGCGTCGAAACCTTTCTTCGCCTTGAAATCGGCCAAAAACGCGTTCACCTGCTTTTCCAAGTCGACATTTCCCTTCCGGATTCCAATCGCCCACGACTCCTTTTGGAACGGCGTCAGCAGGCCGCGCGTCGTATCGGGATTTTTCTTCGCGAACTGGTAGATCGACATTTGATCGTACAGAAATGCATCCGCCCGCCCCTGCACCACCTCCAGCGCGCAGGCCGTGTCTTGTTGCAGTGCCAGCATCGTCGCATTTTTGAAATGGTCCCGCACGTAGTCCGCCGCCGTCGTCCCCGTCTTCACCACCACGATGGTCCCCGGCTTATCGACATCCCCGATGCTTTGAATCGGGCTGTTTTTCTTCACCAGAATCGACAGCCCGGTATTCAGATAGGGATCGGAAAAATCGATCGACTTGCGCCGCTCATCCGTCGCCGTCATGGACGAGATAATCAGGTCGATCCGCCCCGTCTTCAGCGCGGGAATAAGGCCCTCGAAAGGCATGTTTTGGATATCGATGGGCCGATGCAGGTAAGCACACAGCGCCCGCGCCAGGTCGACGCCCACCCCGTCAGGCGTGCCCGAGGCGTCGGTCATTTCAAAGGGGGGATAATTCAGCTCCATCCCGATCACGACCGGCTTGCCGGCATCATCCGCCCAGGCGCCATTGACCCATCCGCAACCGGCCAACAAGACCACGAGCAGCCATCCCATGCGTAACCAGTTGCATTTCATATGCCAAACTGTAGCCATGCTCGATGGCCGTCGCACTTTAATTTTGTGGCCGTCTCCGCCGCCCAGATCGGACTGCGCGACGGTTCGACGACGGCTTTAGACGTAACTCGGAAGAAACTTCTTCTCGGCCGCGAAGAGTTCCAGCGTCATCTTTTTGATCTCGGCCGGGCTACACACCGCGGCGGTGAGGGGATCGAGCATCAGCGCGTGAATCGCCGCTTCCTTGCTTCGTTCAATCGCGGCCGTGGCGCCAAGATCGAACATGGCCATGTTGGAAGCGCACAGCGCGCCATAGCGCGTCGGATTGATCCCGTTGCGGTCCACCATGCAGGCCACTTCAACGCAGCCATCCGCCGCCAGGTTGGAAATCAGCGCATCCCGTCCGTCCGTTGAGTTCATCACGTTGCCGTGGATGCGGAATGGCGAATCCTTTTCGCGGGCCTTGATGATCCAGCTCGCATACTCCCAACTGCGATCCCAATCGATGGGCACCTTGCCGCTGAGCATGTCCATGAGCTCGCGGTCTCCGCCGGCGCGCCACGTTGGCCAGTTATTGGCATAGAAGCTCGATTCGCCGTCGTAATGGGGGCGGGCATAGCGTTCGAGCAGCTCCTTCCGCTTGCGGTAATAAGGGACATACTCGGAGAGGTGGCCGCTTGATTCCGTGATGAACGCGCCCAAGTGAATCATCCTGTCCTTTCGGACCAGATCCAGATCGTTCGGATCGGTCAGCTTCCCGGCCAGAACCCGAAAGCCTTTCGTCATTATTCTCTCCTGCAGGCGGCTAATTCCTAATCCCACGGCCTTTTTCAAGTCCTGCTCTGGACAATGCCGGTCAAGTTCTATCCAAGCGAGGTGAAGCACTTCCCGTCGACCACGCTGCCGCACCGCTCCTGCACATCCTCAGCAAGTTGGAGCGGAATCGTCCTGCGTAACACATTTTGTGCGCGGGCAGATTTTGCCCTTCCATTAAATTGTTGCCGGATACTTCGGGCACAGGGTATCGCCGCCATGGGCATGATTGAAGAGACTTCACTCTCCAATATTGAACTGACCTTACTTTGGTCTTGAACCTGCTGATACCGTATTAACGACCTCATTGCAAAGTCACGCCGTTCAAAATTTATGATGCACGAAGACACAGAAAAGTGCGGATTCACCTTGAAGAACCTCAATACGCAACAACTCGACCGATTAATGTCGCGCGTCATGCACGAGATGCGCCGTCGGGACTCCGACCACGTCAAAGGTGACATCGTCAACAACAGTCAATCGCTGCGCAAGTTGAGAGCCACGAACAAACTCCCCGAAAAGGGGCATTAAGCAAGGCGTCTTCGTGTCACCTAATTGACGCCATCATTCTTGAAATGAGATAATCCGTCAGGAATCCGACAGCGTCATCGTTTTGGATTTATTAAGCGAAGAGCCTGACTGTGCGTCAGGATATCTTTTTTAATCTGTTCGGATTCACGCCGCCGGCATTCGGTTAGAACCTCATCCAACACGCGATTCAACTGCTCCTCGTCAAGTTTTTGTAAATAGGGTGCCAATGCGGCCAGCCCTTGTTCATTGCTCATCGTGTGCCGATTCGGTGGGAAGTGGTTGAGTCGCTCGAGGCGAGATCGAGCCACCCTTGCTCCTGATAAATTCCTGCCGAATCATCTCGGCTTCTTTCGCCCGCCTTTCTTTGGGGGTGAGGGGAATAAAATCTGAAGGAACCTCTTCACGCAAATTCGGTTTATTGGTCATAAGGATGGATCGATATCCACATTCAGAGTTGCAGATTTCGTTCCAACGTCGAAAATAACCCATTAAAGTTCGGTAGGGCTCGACCGATAGCTTGATGTGAGTTTTAAAAAAGTTTGTAACCTTCTCTTTTCAGCCTCGTCTACCCAGTTATGAAATCAAACTATCTACTTATCTTAAGCGGTATCTTGTGTGGGGGAACCTTGCTCTTGACGACGCCTGCCCAGGCATTTCACGGAGGTGGGGGATTCGGGGGTGGATTTGGCGGCGGGCGCGGCAATCTTGCCAATGGAACGACCGACCGCTCGGGCAGCTATTATTCTCTCCATCATGGCAGCGGCACTTTTAATTCCAGCGTGACCCGCGAGCCCGGCAGCACCACCGGCACCACGACTTGGACGAACAAAAACGGCGGTGAGGGCACCCATACCTTCGACAACACTTATACCAAAACCGGCACTGGCACGGCCACGGGAACGCACGAAGCCTCGACCACCTACGCCAATGGCAAGACGTCTTCCAGCGACGGTTCCTGGGTTAAGACGGCTCCGGGCGACTCCACTTATACCGGCACGCATACCGGCACCAACGGCGATGTGACCGATGTTAGCCATGACACAACCACCAGCGACGGGGTGAAGACGATTGACTCGACCTACGACAACACGGCCACCGGCAAGGTCACGGATGTGGACAAGACCATCAGTACGAATGCCAACGGCTCGAAGCAGGTCGACACCACCGCGACGCTTCCCGACAATAAGACCGTCACCTCCGACCAGACCTTCACCAAGACGAGCGATGGCTACGACAAGACCGGGACCGTCACCGGCCCCAATGGTAATACCGCCACGGATAACAAGGACGTGACCTTTACGAAGGACGCCAACGGCGAGATCACCCGCACGGCGACCGGTTCAGTCACGGGCCCCAACGGCGGCACCAAGCTGATCGGTAACACCGAAACTTGGACCAAGACCTACACGCCGACTACACCGCCTCCCGCTCCGGCGATCACAACGGCGGAGTAATCTCCCCGCAGCGATGAAGAGGCAGGCACGGGCCTGCCTCTTTTCGTTTTCACTTCCTCGCGTTTCAAATGAAATCCGCACTATCACCGGGCATCGCGCAGGGGATCTTGTTAGTTCTCCTTGGACTCGCCGGCAGCGCCTCCCTTTCCGCCCAGGCGCAGTCCGATGACGGATCGAATATTTTTCACTTCAGCGGGCCGGGCAAAGTTTGTCCGCAAATCGTTTCGCTTGTGGAGAAAAAGGGCGGAAGAGTCGATTGGGGCGCGAATAATTTGATCGCCTACGATGCCACGGATGACTCGAATCATTTCCAAACCTGGGTGATGAAGCCGGATGGTTCCGGCGCGCGCTGCCTTAGCAGTCAGAACCAGCAACTCGACGGCCTGGATAACGGCAATCCGGCCTGGCATCCCTCCGGCAACTATCTGGTCGTGGAGGCATCCGACATGGCCGCTCCGCCGATGGCAACTTACGCGCCGGCCAAGTTCAAAAGATTAAGCAGCCCCGGCGTCGGCTTTGACAATGACCTTTGGTTGATGTCGCCCAACGGCACGCTGGCCAGCCAACTGACCCATCTCGCCCTGCGCCAGGGCGTGCTTCATCCCCATTTTGCCCATCATAAAAATCTCCTCCTTTGGTCGGAGTTGGAATCGGTCGCGCCGCAGAAATGGGTGATGAAAATAGCCAAATTCGCCGTCGGCGACAATGGCCCCGAGCTCTCCGACGTTCAAACGCTCGATCCGCTCGGCAACGCCTTTTATGAGACCCATTGCTTCTCTCCCGACGACACATCCATTCTTTTTTCCACCACCAAAACAGCCGGTGACTTTCGGCACATGAACATCGTTTGCCTCGACCTCGCCACGGGCCATACTGAGATGCTGACCGATCCCGCGCTCGGGCAGTGGAACGAGCATGGCCAATATTCACCCGACGGCTCCAGGATCATTTGGATGACCAGCACCGGCATCGATCAGGACCTCTCAAACGCCAAAAAGGGCGTCGTCAAAACCGATTACTGGATCATGAATGCGGATGGCTCGAATAAAATGCGCCTCACCTATTTTAATGAACCCGGCGCGCCGGAATATCGTTCGTCGGAGAATATTGCTTCCGACCTAAGTTGGAGCCCGGATGGCAAAGCGATCGTCGCCTATCTCCAATTACGTCAACCGGGGGATAAAATGGATGCGTTCCCCGGCGATGTCCTGAAGATTACGCTGCCTTAGGGTTTCACAGGCAGCGTGAGCCAAGGGCGCAGAAGAACTCCTCCCGGCGTCCCCGACAGAAAATGAATATCAACCGCACCAGTCTGATCGAGTGGCCAGACTTGGCAAAAATCGGGCACATCCGCGACGTCTGTGGCATTAAGTTCACGATCGTGAGGTGGAATTTGCAGCCATTCGCGAACCTGAAGCGCGCGAAGCCAATCCGCATCCGGCGGCGGCTCGGTGCCCATGACGAGGATGTCCGCGTGAAGTCCCGGATAAGCGGAGAGAAGCTCCTGCTGCGTGGCAATTCCAATCCTGCCCGCCCAAAGCAGCGTCTGGCTTCCGGCATGAAAGAGAAGCACCAGCGCCCGATCCTCGGCATGACCTTCCGTGCTGTCGGCGGCGGGATGGAGCACTTCGACACGAAGGCCCGAATCGAGTTGCAGGCTCCCGCCTCTCTGCCACGCCTCGCTGTCATGGCCCGCCAGCGCGACCAGCTCCGGCAACGTCTTCTCGATCGGCGAGCGCGTGCGTAATACAGGCACAATGAGATGCTGCGGCTGAAAATCGCGGACAATCATCGCCGCCCCGCTGTTATCCGGGCCGCTCATCTGCGCGAGGACAAGGCCTTCGAGCCGGTTGATCCCGTAGAACTGCAGCAGGTGCCACGTCGTCGATGGCGTCGCACTTTCCCGCCCCGTATTGAAAAGCCAGTTCTGCTCCCGCGTTCGGACGAGCAGGCATGCGCTGTCCTGCAGCGGCGCGACGACGAAGGACGGCGTCGGCGAGTTAAGCGCGCGCAGATCGGGCACATTGATCGATGCGCCCGGTTTGTGGGCGAGAAATCCCACGAAGAGAATGAGCAGGCGGGCGAAAAGCCAATTCGCATTATTGAGCAACGCCGCCGGCGTCGTGCTCACCAGCGAGATGGCTACGCTCATCGTGCCGACCATGGTGATGAGTCCAGCCGTCGGTACAACCACGAGATTGGCGACGATGGAAATCGGCGTGACTTGGTGAAAATCAATCGCGGTGATCGGCTCCGTGGTGATCGTGGCGGCGATGCCCGAAGCCAGCAGCAAGGCCGTAGCAAGCCAGAATCGTTCTTCAAATTTTTGCGCCGGGGTCAGCAATTCCCAAGGCAAAAACGGATCAGTCGCGAAGGGCCGCGCGAAAAGCCGCATCAGCGGCGGAGCGATCAGGATCAAGCCGAGCACAATGCCGAAGGAAAGTTGCGCGCCGGGATCGAGCAGCACGGAGGGGTTCCAGATCAGCATGGCCAGAAACGCGAGCGACCAGCAGCCGAGCGCGTTCAGCGGACGACCCAACCGCCACGCGAGCAGAATGGCGAGCGCCATCACCGTTGCGCGGACCGCGCTGGCGGGCGACCCGGTGAGCAGGCAGTAGAGCAGCACAATCGGCGCGATCATCCACGCCCAGCGCCAGCGGACCAAGCCGCAGAGTTGCAGCAGGATGAGCGCGACGACGACCATCTCGGCGATGTTCTGCCCGCTCACCGCAAAGACGTGGAGCGTCCCGGTGCGGCGGAAATCCTGCTCGATGTCGGCGGGGATTTCCTGCCGATACCCAATGAGCATCCCTGCGAGAAAATCGGCCATGCGCGGATCATCCTCCAGGCCGATCTGGAGGCGGTCATAAGCCCAGTCCCGCGCGCGGAAGGAAAGGTTTTGCCAGAAGTCGCCGCCGCCGGTATCTATGCGCTGCCAGTTCAGCGCAGGAATCGTCACATTATAGGAGATGCCCTGTTCTGCCTGATAGGCGCGGAAGTCGAGTTCGCCGGGACAGAGCGGAGGCGCGACCGGGACGAGCGCGGTGGCGAATTCGAGCCGGTCGCCGCACAGCAGTTCCTTGGCGGGTCCGACCAGCGTGCATTGGACATCGCCTTGCGCCGGTTGCCAGGGAGAGTCGATGTCGGCGCCAAAAAGACGGCCCCCGGTCGGCCGCCACGCTTCCATGCGCAGGACAAACGAAGTGCGGTCAAGCGTGCGCCGCGTCGCGTGGGCGGAAAGCAGCTCCTGCGGCTCCGCGATGATGATCCCGCGCCATTGCGTCGTATCGAGCAGCTTCTCATCGGGCAGACGGCGCAGGTCGTCGGATGGAATCGAGATGCCGACGAGAAGGGTGTGCACGAGACCGACGCAGGCCGTGAATGCGTAGAACGCGCCGAGCGAGGCTTTCTCGTACCGGGCTAATATGGACCACAGCATGCCCGTGAGATAAGCTAGTACCAGAGCGAATCCGAGCGCGATCCCGCCATCCAACCCCAGAACGCAGCCGATCGCAAAAGCGAGGCTGACCGAAAAGAGCGGTGCGCGGGGTGTGAGCATCTCGCAAGAGGCTGTCCGAAAAGCCAGCGCCGGTCACGTCCCACGTTCCCAAATAAAGTTTGAGAACGAGAAAGACGTGCTCTCTTTGGTGGCCCGGGCTACTTGTTGCCCGGGTGCGCGAGAAGACATTTCGAGCGCACAGGAGGTGACCGAAAGCGCGACGGTGACCTCCCGTGACCTTCGGCCACCCGGACAGCGAGTTGTCCGGGCCACCCAGGTAGCCACTTCTTACAACTTGCCGACGTAAATCCAGATGAGCCAAATTGTAAACAAAATCACGTTGAGCTTTGTCGAGATAATAATCTTCATATCACGGAGAACCGTGCATTAATTTGTAAACAATCTCCAAACCGTGAGGCCGGTTACAAGGGCTGCCCAATTTGGCATTGATATCAATGCGTATGCGCATCCGGATGCGCGTGGCCGGTGAGGAGGCGGGAGAGAAAATCGCCGTCGGAGAAGGCGGTTTCGTAGCCGAAGCGGACGACGACGAGGTCAAGCGAGGGAATCATGTAGAGGCGCTGCTTTTCGGAGCCGATACAGGCGATGAGATCGCGCGGGCCGTCGGGGTAAAGCTGATCGCCGTCGATGGCTATTTGCAGCTTGGTGATGGATTGCAGGCGTGGCACGGGCGGGGGGCGGTTGAGCCAAAAGCCGAGGCCGTAGGCGGGATTCGCGTGGTGGCCGGTGAGCAGCAGGCCCAGCGCTTGCGGCGTGATGATCTGGTTCGGCTGGCCGTTGCGGACGCGATTGATGAAGTCGCCGAACTTGGCCCATTGCACGGGGGTGAGCGAAATGCCGCTATGGATGAGGACGTTGCCGGCCCGGTCACGCACCCAACCGTCCATGTCGATGTCGAGCGGGTCGAAGACTTTGTCCTTGAGGAAATCCTCGACACTTCCTGCGCCTTTGGCCTGGAGCTTGCGCGTCAAGAGTTCGCCGAAGGCCTGGTAGTTGACGGCCCCATAATGGAAGCGCGTTCCGGGTGGATCGATGAGGTGGACGTTGACGGCGGCGGCCATCTGGTCGCGATAGGGATCGATGAGCTCGCTGTCGGGATCGAGGCCGCTGGTGTGGGAAAGAAGCTGGTTGATCGTGATCGAGCGGCGGCGATCGCCCTGCCATTCGGTGAGCGTGTCGCTGGCTTTTTCGTCGAGGGTGAGGAGGCCTTCCTGCACCGCGATCATGGCGCCCACCGCGACGAAACTTTTCGTGCCGCTATAAATCTTGTGCGGCGTGGAGGCGGAATAGCCCGGCGCATAACTTTCGGCGACCAGGCGACCGCCCTGTTCCACGTAAAGGGCAAGGCCGCCGTGGCTGCGGGAATATTGGGCCGCGTTGGCAAAGTTGGCAGGAGTGATTTCGACGGCGGCGAGGGGGCTGGTCGAACTCACAACCAGAATCCATACCGTAAAAAACAGCAGTGTCCTTAGGCGCGAAGGGATTGGCATTGGTCTCAAATAAAGCGTCATAAGAAAATGAACATGACAGTAGCCCCAAAGCAGACCTCTGCGGAAGTCTCTTGATCAGCGTCTAATGCATTCCTTCGGGATACCGGAAGCGGTAGCGTTCGAGTTTCGCAGAGGTCTCCCGTTTGGGCTCACTACGAATTCATTTATGACATCGCGTTTAGTTTAAGCAGACTGCTTTTTAATCAGGTTGAGCCAAAGCCAGGCCCAGCCCGCGATGAGGAAGAGACCGCCGAGCGGGGTCAGCGGCCCGGCCCACCTTTGATTGGAGTCGAGCGCGAGAATATAGAGGCTGCCGGAGAAGAGCACGACGCCGATCAGCCAGCAAATCACGGTGCCGCGCCGGGCGGTCAATCCCTGCCCGATGGCGAGGAGGGCCAGGGCATGGAACCACTGGTAAAAAAGGGCCGTGCGCCAGAAATCGAGATGACCCCGCGCGTCCAGATAATCATGGACCGGGCCGTGCGCGGCGAGCGCGCCGAGGATGACGCCGAACAGGCCAAAGAGGGCTCCCAGGCGCAGGGCGAGGCGGTCGGAAATGGGTGCCATGCGAGGGAAAACGCCAGGTTTCTTCAGAGAGCTTAAGGGTCCCGACCAGCGACGTAAGGTCACTAAGTTAGCCGACGAAGCTTGTCACGCCAGTCTTTTTCTGATAAAAAGACAAAATGATTACGGATTCTCGGCTGGCCCGTCAGACGGCAGAACGCCTTATTGGCTCGCGTGCGCAACTCCTTAAGTTCCAGTGTTTGCTGGGTTTTGATGGCTTCGTGGATGAAATTTTCCATGTTGTTGAGCAGCGCCAGTCGCCGACCAAGTACACGCCTTTCGCCAGCATCAAGGGCTTTGGCGCGAAGGTGACGGCGGCTGCGGGCAAGAGCGCGAATTTCGAAATCGTTCCCCAGGCGAAGAAGCTCGGCGGCAACGGCCCGATCATGTCGTTTGCGTTGAGCACGCTCGGCGCGCCGGTCCACTACGTTGGCATGCTCGGTTATCCCGAACTGCATCCGGTGTTTTCGGAATTCGCCAAGCGTACGAAAGTTTATTCCATCGCCGATCCCGGCCTGACGCAGGCGTTCGAGTTTTCCGATGGCAAGCTGATGTTTGGCCAGCACGGCACGGTGCATGAAGTCTCGTGGGAGACGGTCAAGAAGCGTCTCGGTGACGTGACGTTCCAAAAGCTGTGGAACCAGGCGCATTTCATTGGCATGGTGAACTGGACGATGCTGCCGCATCTCTCCGCGATCTGGAAACGGCTGTTGAGCGATTACATGCCGGCCAAGCCGACGACGCGCAAGCTGATGTTCTTCGACCTGTGCGATCCGTCGAAGCGGCTCGATGCGGACCTGCACGCGGCGCTGAAGATCATCGGCGAATTCCAGCAGCACAACGATGTCATTCTCGGCTTAAACGAAGCGGAGAGCCAGCACGTGGCGAAGGTTCTGCGCCTGAAGAAGACGCCGAATAATCCGAAGGGCGCGGCTTCTTTGGCGGCGGCGATTCGCGAGAAGCTCGAGCTGCACACGGTTGTCATTCATCCGGTGCAGTATGCCGCGGGCGCGGATGCCCAGGGCGAGACTTTCGTCAACGGACCGTTCACGGCCAAGCCGAAGATCAGCACGGGCGCGGGCGATCATTTCAACGCCGGTTTCGTGGTGGGACGCCTGCTCGGTCTTGGCGTTGCGCATTCGCTGCAGTTGGCGGTGGCGGCGTCGGGCTTCTATGTGCGCCATGCCGTCAGCCCGAATCGCGAGCAGCTCGTGCGGTTCCTGCAGACGCTCTAATCGTAAGGTAGCCGTCGAACGAATCCTACCTCTGAAGCTATTTTTAGGCTGCTCGATTTACCTCTGAAACTCAAGAAAATTGAGTCTAACTGGCGACTCCAAAATCTAACTTTTCGGTGTCAATTTTGGTGTCAGTCTCCTACCTTAACGAACTGTTAGATTTAACTGAAACGTGCTGTGCGCATTGAAGTTCTTGCCGATCTGCATGGCCCTTATTGGCGTCCGCAGGAAGCGATCGACGCTGTCATTTCGCTGGGCGATGTACCTAATGCTACTCTTGAGACGGCAAGAAATTACTATCGATGTCCCGTCTTCGCGGTGAAAGGCAACCACGATCTACCCGGTTTTCCTCCTGAAATTGTCGATCTTCATTCAAGAGTGTTCCAAATCGGATTACTAACCGTGGGAGGGTTCCAAGGATGTTGGAAGTATAAGCCTGTCGGCCATTTTCTTTATGACCAATGGGAAGTAGATCTATCCTGCTTCCCGCGGGTTGATGTGTTTGTGGCCCACAATTCACCCCGAGGAGTCCATGATCGCGAAGATCAAGTACATCACGGCTTTGAGGCTTTTAACGACTACATCACTCGCGCTCGGCCTCGGCTATTTCTTCATGGCCATCAGCACGCCAATTCTTTGACCGTAATCGGAACAACTGAGTGCCGAGGCATCTATGGCCAGCAAATTGTTGTCATTTAGAGAAGCTGGCTGCGTATCCAAAGCTAGATGCACGATTCTCTGGTGCGCGGAGGGCTAACAAAAGCGTTCTAGCCCATCCCACTCGGATTTCACTGGCTGTCGGTTGCGCGGGTCCAAAAGGCCAAATTCTACGAGCGTGTTCTCCATGCGGCCAAAGTTGCAGGGAGCACAGGTGACCACCATGTTTTCCAATGTCGATCGTCCTCCGCAAGATTGAGGCACAATGTGATCGTACTGCAACCACATCGCCTGAAAGGCGGCATGCTGAGATGTGTTGGTCTTCCCCCACTTTACAACGTCCCGATAGCATTCATGTCTACGAATTTTTTCCCGCACCTCGACGCGGATAACGGGAATGCCACAGAATCGGCAATGGAAACCATCGCGTTGGATTAACTCGCCACAAAGGTTCTTCGGCAGCATTCGATTCTTATCGAAATCTTCTGGATTAAAGTTGGATTTTTCACTTCTGGGACTCACGCGAAAGCGCTCGTTGTTCTTGCCCCAAAGAGACTCTGTCCAATCTCGGACCGCTGGTATGTCGGCATCCCGGAAGAACTGTTTAGCCTGGTCGCTTCGATTTTCAAGATGTGCGCTCACAGCCTTATCCAATAAGCGTGCGGCCTCAAAGATCGCCGGTACAGGGTCCACAAGACAGACACGAAGGGAGGTTTGATTCATTACTTAGTTCTGACGTTACAAGAGTTACCAAGAGTATTCGAATATTCTTAGGTTTCTTTCTATCTCCTATGTCTGGGCTTTGCGAATCCAATCCAACGGCCGCAGGAGAAACACGATTCGTTCCAAGACACGGGGTAGCGAAGAAGAGATGCCAAATCACAGCCATGAGGAGCAAAATTCATTAGGATCACTGTAATAAAGACAGGACACGCCACCTCCAAGGTCTTGGAAGCGCAGTAAGCGCGATAGGAATTTCGCACCAAGTGCACCGGGCCAACCTTTCGCGCTAGCTGCGCGTCGCAAGCGGGTTAAGCCTATCAGGCTTGGTAAACCCATCGCGTTAGTTATAACGCGCAAGCTCGCTGCGCCGAGTGCACCCGACCGCGCCAGGGCACCTGCCCTGTCACGGACGGCTGCTTGGCTGCGGCTGAGGCTGGCATGTCGCGTCTTGTTCCCGGCCCGAGGGAAGCGGGGGCCGGGAAACAAAACGCGAGGGATGATGGCTCCCGTTGGTCGCCCGAGTCGGCGGAGTGGCTTCGGCGGCGACTATTGATGAGCCAAAGAAGCCGTGGTTTCGCTTGAATGGGATTCCAGACTTCGCTGCCCCGCAGCAAACTCAATGATCTTCCTTGCGCGTTGCTCCTCGTAATACTCCAGGGGCAAAACGGCTACCTGCGCTCCACCCGCATAGGCCGCATGAATTGCGCGGGATTCATGCCCCAGATGGTTCATGGCTTCGCGTTCCGGCATCCCCGCCGCCCGAGCACGCTGCGCCCACGCATAGCGGTAGGAGTGAAGGCTGCGGCCCTCGATGCCCAGGCTCTTGCAGCGGCGGCTGAACTCACTGGATCGATTCTCCGAAGCCCACGCATTCATTTTCGGGAAAAGATAGCCGCTCTGTGGAAGCTGGCTCAGCAGCCTTTTCAAGCTAGGCCCGATCCGCAGGAGGCTTTCTCCCGCAGATTCCTTTCCCGCCAGCTTGCGCCGGCGAAAACGGATCGTCTCGTTTGGGAGATCAATCTGATCCCAATGCAAGCTGGCGATGTCGCCTTGTGAACCACCCGTTTCCCATAACATTTCGTAGTAAAACTTTCTCTCGAAATTCGGCTCTCTTTCCACAATCCGGCGATGTTCCTCCTCAGTGATGGCCGTGAACTTCTTGCTCCGAGTCTCCGGCCACGCCGCTTCCGCCATCACCGGAGTTAGCAGCCAACCCAGGTGCAGGGCGTAGTTGTGCAGCCGTCGCAGATAATGATGGGTCGAGTTTCCCGCCCGTCGATGCTGTAGCACGGTCAGCAAATGCCCGGCCTCCGTATCCATCAAAGCAAGGGCTCGCAGGATAAGAAAAGGCTGGCTGCGAAAAGCTGTATTTTTGCGCCTGCGGGTCGATTCAACACCCGACGCCGTGTAATGCTCCATCACCTCTGCCCAAGTGCGTGTTACCAACTCAGGCGACTTCGCCAAGAGATAAGTGCGCGCCATGGCCCGATTCAACTGCGGCTGGACGGCGGCTTGATTCTTGGCCGCGAGAAGATGCTGAGCTTGCTCACGGTTTGCTGTGCCCAGGCTTTCTGCTTTGCCCGTGATCCGGTCTTTAGCGTAGTACATACCCCGGCCACGGCGGTACATCCGATAACGATTATGCATGGTCTATCTCCACGCTTCAGAGGATAGAATGTCTTCTACACCGCCCGTTAACGAGCGTTCGGACAGTTAGTCCGAATTTTCGCCAGTTGGCCCAAGCCAATACCCGCAGTGTCAAATCTGGTGTCACTGATACCAAAAACGGACATACTTGGAGCAGTTCCCTTTGGCCTCAAACATCTTGCCAAAAGGCTCCGAAGGTAGCCGTCGGACCTCAGAAGGTAGCCGGCGCAGGCCCTTGCGCCGGTGCAGTGGTAGCCGTCGCAATCCGTGCGACGGGGTTGTTAGCCGTTGATCAAAACCTAAGCGGCGACAGGCTTCCGCTTTTTCTTTTTGAAAACGGAGGAGATCAGTCGACGAACGAACGATGGACGGTAAGGACGAGGTTTGATCGGCTGTAACGAGAGGAGCGCTTCTGCGATGGACGGCCAATCGAGTTTGGATCGTTCCAATAGAATCCTAGCGATTGAGTCTGGATGGTTTGATTTTTCAGTCAGAATTTTTTGTAACGAGTCAAGGGTTTGCGGCGAGAGAAATTGAATTTTCCACTGTCGGATCAAAACATTGGAACTCTTGAAACGGCATGTGAAGAAAGGCTGGTCGATCGATAGCTTATCGCCACTTTCATGTTTCAATATGAGCTGATCGGTATTGCGGATTGAAAAGTGCCATTTGGATTCTTGTGAGTTCGCGCGCTTTTCGTAGATGCCTTTGACAAGTCCGACATCTGTTAGCTCCCAATATGAGCCATCTGCGGTCTCCTTGACCTCGCGGGATGAACTGGCCCAGCCAATTCCAAGAAGGGGTATCTCACCGGGTGCAGTGGTTTCGAGGTAGACGATGCACGGATCGACGTAACCAGTGGCAACCTTGGGGCCAGGATTCGTCCTCTTCAACCGAGGATCACCTTGTGGAGTGTCGCTCTGCATGACCTGAATCTTAGCAGAGATTGGAGGTTAAGTCGCGGGATTTTGTTTTGGAGAAATATTAGCGCGAAACGGAGTTTCGCGGGGAGCAGGAGGGCGTTCCCAAGTGGAACTTGGGAACGAGGTGCATTGAGGCAGATCCGGGTGACCTCCTGTGCGCTCACGATGCCGCGCTCGCGCACCCGGGCAACACAGGCACGCCTGTCGCTGCCGGGCCACCAACTATCTTAGAGATGCCCCTGGGCTTCGGCTTCGGCGCGGATGCGGTCGGCTTCGGCTTTGCGCTCGGATTCTTTTTTGCTGACCCATGCGTCCCATGATTTGCCGTTGGCGGTGTCCTTGCCGGTGAAGGCGATGGCCACGATGTCGGCGTAGGGGATGATGCGGGGTTCGTCGCTGCCTTTGATGAAAACTTCGACGCGGGGAGGGCGCGCGGAGGCGTCGCGGTTGAACATGTAGCCCTCGATGACTTCGTTATGAAGGGTGATGCTGACGTCGCCGCGGTAGTCGAAGGCCTTGTCGATGGCCTCGATGCGGTCGGCTTCGGATTGGAAGGTGAAAACGGCGCCTTCGAGGGAATCGGGGCGATGCGATGCGGGGTGGGTCTTAACTTCGGCGGGCATAAGCTTGTATATATTATTTAAAAGCAGGAAGCAGGCGCATGGAAAGATACATCGAAAGGCACATTAGCAAATAAAAGGAGGCACCTACGTAGAAGACGCGTGGTTGTCTTTCCCTAGAAATATAAAAGTACTGTGCATACAAAAAGCCCGAAGCCAATCCACGGAACGTGAGTAAAACGACTGCAGTAGGTACGCACAAAATCATGGCTTTGCCAAAACTTATAGTCTCTTTCGGATCTACCAAGAAAGGCAGTCTGACACACGAAAGAACAAATCCTACGGCTATGAATAGAGCACCTAAGAAATAGTATTTCATAGGCTGCTGATGGGATACGCAGAGCACCTTTCCTAGACTCCCATCGTGGCCTTGGCGGTCTGGAGGAATCCGGCCATGGAGCCAAACGTGGCGTCGACGGCGGAGGGCTCGAAGCCGCAATGGACCATGCAATCCTGGCACTTGGGGTTGTCGCTCTTGTTGCCGTAGTTATCCCAATCGGTGAGTTCAAGATATTCCTTGAAGGTCTTCACGTATCCGTCCTGCAACAGATAGCAGGGCTTCTGCCAGCCGAAGACGTTGTAGGCGGGGCTGCCCCAGGGAGTGCAGGAGAAATCGAGGTCGCCTTGGAGGAATTTCAGGAACAGCGGGGAGAGGTTGAACTTCCAGCTCTTCTTGGGATTCTGGAGGATCTGCTTGAAGAGCGCGGTGGTTTGGTCGCGATGGAGGAAGTTGGCCTGGTCGGGCGCTTTCTCATAGGTGTAGCCGGGCGAGAGCATCATGCCTTCAACGCCGAGGTCCATCATTTTGTCGAAGAACTCGCGGACGTGGGCCGGGTTGGTGCCGTTGAAGAGGGTGGTGTTGGTCGTGACGCGGAACCCGCGCTTGACTGCTTCCTTGATCGCCTCGACGGCGATGTCGTAGGTGCCATCGCGGCAGACGGCAGTGTCGTGCTCTTCCTTCAGGCCGTCCATATGCACGGAAAAGGTGAGGTAGGTCGAGGGCTTGAAGAGATCGAGCTTCTTCTTGAGGAGGAGCGCGTTGGTGCAAAGGTAGATGTATTTTTTGCGCTCCACGAGACCCGCGACGATCTGGTCGATTTCGTTATGGATGAGCGGTTCGCCGCCGGGGATGCTGACCATGGGCGCACCGCATTCCTCGACCGCATCGAAGCATTGCTGGGGCGTGAGGCGCTTGTTCAGGACGTGGTCGGGATACTGGATCTTGCCGCAACCGGCGCAGGCGAGGTTGCAACGGAAGAGGGGCTCGAGCATCAACACCAGCGGATAGCGCTTGCGACCCTTCAGCTTCTGGGTGATGACATACGAGGCAACCGTCCACGCTTGAGAGATAGGAACCATAGTTTTGGATTAGTTAAACTGATGACCCTAGTGGAAACGGTCAGGGTGTCAAGAGTCGGTTGAACTTTTTGGGTTGTTGAGGCCGGTGGAGATATTCCTCTGAAAAGGCTAGACCATTCCAGTCGAACAGGTTGAGGATGCCCATGTCCGCGGCATTAGTCGATCTACTAAACGGGCGACGCGGGATCGCGGTTGACGCGCGAGGGAGAGTCTGGGAGTTGTAAGTTGTGCTGCGTTATTTTTTCGAGGTGCTCAACGGTGGGCTGGGATTGGTGGGGACGATTGGCGCGTTGCTGATTTTCGCCTTCACGGCGTGGATGTTTGTCCACGCGATCCGCAACGGTGAATTTATCTGGGCGGCATTCATCTTCTTCTTCTCGGGGTTTAGCGCGCTGCTTTATTTCTTCATGGTCTACCGGGCCTCGGGCGGGGGAAATCCCCTGGCCGGATTCGA
>Ga0209611_10001090_pt1 | contig 44964 bp, 47 predicted proteins | sample S1TSphgellanicum_3_FD_187693 | JGI IMG/M metagenome (GOLD analysis project Ga0209611, IMG submission 187693) | Host-associated microbial communities from peat moss isolated from Minnesota, USA - S1T2_Fc - Sphagnum magellanicum MG (SPAdes) (version 2) | ecosystem: Host-associated > Plants > Peat...
GCTTGGCCCTTTATATAGCCACCAAAAGCTGAAACCCTAAACCTAATAGCGCACAGTCACTTAAGAACGTTCATAACCTTACAACCGTACAATAACCTTTAAAGATATGACGGGCATGCCCGTAACCAGCCATCATGCATGAGGCCGTGCATACGGGCATGACAAATTAAAAAAAAGGGGCAATTAATGCAAATTGAAGCTAAATTGATCCATAAACAAACCATGAACTAACATGAAATCACAAAATATATCACAACTTAGACTTGGGAAGTGTCACCATTTTTTTTTCCTTTGGTATATGTTGAAAATGGCAATTGACATGGATTACATTGAAATGATATAAATTTTTGAATCTCCAAAATGGGAGTTCCAAAATCGTCAAATTATTAGTCCAATTACTTTGTGAGTTCATAACTTCCATGTGCAAATTTTGATTAAAATTTTTTTGAAACAAAAATTATAGCCTTTCCAAATAACTTTCTATCAAAATGCCATGCTTTGAAATCGAGTTGGTTTGATTTCTTTGTTGATCATTTTAATGACTAGGAATCAAACTAATAATTTGAATTTTGATCATTCCATTAGCCATAACTTGTGTTTCATATCTTTATATTGGAAATGTGACCTCACTTCATATATTTAACTTTCAAAAGATGTCCAATAGTTTAAAAAGGACTTAATTTAGGCCCAAGGTTTGGTCCTTGAAACCTTATCCCAAAGTTATGGGATATTTTAAAACTCCAAATTTTCACAAATGAGAATGCACTTGGGAGTTTAGATGATTCCCTCTTACATTCCCACATTTCCTTCTCATAAGGGGAATGTGTTTGGGTCCTTCCCTTTCTTTAGTTAATTCATATTCTACCATAGTACCTTCACCATTTCAACATAAATGAAATTATTTATTGTTTTGTTGAAAATTTGAAAATTATACATTATTTGTGCTGAAAGCCAAAATTTTAATAAAATAAAAAATTCAACTGTTAGGTTTTGAACCATAGACCTTCCATGACATCAAGTTGAAACTGAGAGAGTCTACACACACTAGATTGTTCCATAACATTGATAAGGCAATGTTTATTATTTTTTATAATTGTCACCTTTCAAAAATTTCAGAATTAAAAAACCAATTGACAAAGTTAAGATCTCAAATTTAAAATTATTCAGTAGTTTGTAGCTGAAATGATAAAGGTACTATGTATTTTCCTTTTGTTTTGTCCTAGCTTTATTCATGTACCCAAGGTTAAGGTTGATACAATAAAAAAAGTTATTATTAGCTTCAACACTTCAACATTGTTCTATCATAACTTACTTTGCTTGCTTGCTTGATTGGCATGTTAGTTGGCCTTGGCAATATTTCTCATCCAATTTTGGGTTTTTGCTAGGGTAGGCAATGAAAACAAAAACTTTCATTGAATTCTTTATACAAATTACTAACAAAAAAATGTCCATACATTTTTGACAAAAAAATATCATTCATAATGAACTTGATTCAAAACATGTGGAATTTTATGTTATTGTTATTAAGTAAAATTGAAGGTTTCAAGGGAATTTATGTGGTTTTCTTTGCAATTTTCTTTCCCTTCATTCAAATTGATGTGTTTTTTCCTTCTCCCAATTCAAGATACATTTACGGAGATGGAAGCTAAGATTTTAGTGAAGTGAGTATTAGTATTGAAGTATCTTGTTGTTTTTTACAATTTCATTTTACATTAAAAAAGGATTTATGTGATGTTAAAAAGTAATTTTCATCTTTTTATTCCATTTTGTTGTTTTATTCTTCATTTTCCAACTTGAAACATTTTATTTTCTTCAGTTATATGTAAATTGAAAATGATATATTACTGACGTGAATGTTAAGGGTTTATGGGTATTTTTTATTATTTATTTATTTTTCTTATCAAGACTTTAATGATTTTTTTTAGCTTTCTTCTTTTTCTTTCACATTGTTAATTTTTTCTTCTTTTTGTTCCAACTTGATGTGATCTTTTCTTTTCGATTGTACAAAGATTGAATATGAGATTTTAGTGGAATGAATGTTACGGTTTAAGAAGCATCTATGTTTGCTTTTTTTATTTTATTTATTTATATTTTTCTTTTTTTAAAAAATTTCTTAAAAACAATTTGTTCTTCCATCATCCTTAGGGGAGGTGGAAGTGCAAATGGGAGGAAACGTGAAGGGAAAGGTTGAGGGTGATGAAGTATACAAGTAATGAAAATGCAAAGAAAACAAGGAGATTGAAAACAAAGAGTGGGAATAAAAGAAGTGCATGAGCCAATGCTTTTAGGAGGAACAACTGAAAAATTAGATTAAAAAAAAGTATGAGAATTAATAACAAAAAATTGATGGAGAAAAATTAAATTCAAAATCATATGAAAAATTGAAAATCTATTCTTCAAATATTCTCCAAACATGGGACATGATTTAAAGCTTCATCAAAGTTGAAAAGATAAAAAAAATACACAATTTTATCTAACATCTTCATCTTCCATCTAAGTTTGTACTATATTCTAAGCTTGTATATTGTAAACTTATACTTTTAAAAATTCAATTAAAAAATTTGAAAACCTAAATTTATTTTGTTAATTCCATCTTCACATGACACCGCCACACATATATCAAAACCAAAAAACATGAAAAAAGCTAAAGAGAAAAAACACATCAAATTTGAAGAGCAAGAAAAAGGAAAAAGACATTGAATCGTAAAAAGGAAGAAAAAAAGTACGTAATAAAATCATATAAACACTTTTAAAACCCTAAATCTTACTTAGTAACACTAACATTTAAAAATTCATTTATTTAAAATAAAGTGGATATTCTTGCAAATGCCTTAAGCTTCCTAAAAAAACATTGGATTCTTTTTTGGCAATTTCAGCATTTTATCATTTTTGGCACAATTTTGTCTTGTGTTTAGCCTGGCGGAAACCCAAAATTAGGTAGGAAATAGTGTCCAGGATCAACTGGCTAGCAAATAAGAAATGCATAAGCAATGTTCTCTAGAAACCAGCCCTTTTTTTTTGGTGGCTCTATATATAGCCAAAAAAGCTATATTAAAAATTAAAAGTGCTAAAATCAAGTGCTTTTTGAGATTTTTAATAGCCATAGTTTGACCAAATTTTAACAAAAATCGCCAGATTTCTATACATGGTTCAAGTATGTAGCCAAAAATATACAAGGATGTTTAATAAATTCTACTTTCGAATTTAGCTTGTTGCGAAATGTGGCTAAATCTTCATGTGGATCATCGCCACTTTGGGCTACATTGCAAAATTGACCAAAAAAATAAACATAAAAATAGACTGCAGTATTGGGAGTCCTGAGGTCTTTGAGACCTCGAATAAGACTGAGTTCCTGATTATAAATGATTTGGGGATCTCAAACCATTTTTGAAATCTCGATTACAAATGGTTCAAGATCTCAAACCATTTTTAAAAATCTTGGTTACAAATGGTTTGAAATCTCGATTACAAATGGTTTGGGATCTCAAACAATTTTGAGATCTCGATTACAAATGTTTCGAGATCGCAAACCAGTTTTTGAGACAAATGGTTTGGGATCTCAAACCAGAATTTGAGATCTCGATGATAAATGGTTTGAGATCTCAAACCATTTTTTGAGATTTGGCTACAAATGGTTGAAGATCTCAAACCAATGTTTTGAGATTTTGGCTACAAATGTTTTGAGATCTCAAACCAATTTTTGAGATCTCGGTCATAAATAGTTTGAGATTTCAGTCACTAATTGGATTCGAGATGTCAATGACGCCACTTCTAGGCCAATGTCTGTTTTGGAGACCTGGGTTGGGTCCGGTCCAAACGGAACGGGTCGGGGATTGGGGGGAGGGGTGGGGGACGCCGGAGAAGAGCCGGGCTTGCACGCTGTGAGGCCTCCCTCCTCTTGCGTTCTTTGTGAGCTACTTCGCCGCAGCGCCATCGCTTGTCACCATGAACAAGGAAAAGCTCATGAAGATGGCCAGCGCTGTCCGCACTGGCGGAAAGGGCAGCGTCAGAAGGTACACCTCGAATCCAATTTTGTTTTTGTTTTTGCTTTGTTTTCACCCATCCCCTTCAACTGCTGTTTTCTTAGTTTATAGAGTTTAGGGTTCTTAAGTTTTGCGGCAATGAGAGAGATCTTTCTTTCTTGCAAATGATTTTCTTCACGCTTTCCTGGGGCAGAGTCAAGAATGTTGTGGGTTCTGTCATTGTCTTTTGTTGTTTTTGTTCTGGGTTCTTCTTTTTCTGGTGGGTTGTTTTCGGTTTTTGTTTTTAACATTTTTAGGGTTTGAAGCTTCTGTAGCTTACTTGTGAAGGTGTTTTGAGATGGAGTTTCTTGCCACAAGAATTCGTGCACTTTCAGTCTTAAATTTTCTGTTTCAATTCCAGTAGGCTGCTTTTGAGCCAATCCATTCGGGGTTGTATTTATGCTGTGTCCAACAATTGTCAGGGTTTTGAAAGAGACTGCATTGTGGTTTCTTCAGGAAGAAAAAAGCGGTGCACAAGACCACCACAACAGATGACAAGAGGTTGCAGAGCACACTGAAGAGACTGGGGGTCAACACCATTCCTGGCATTGAGGAAGTCAACATCTTCAAGGATGAAACTGTCATCCACTTTGTGAATCCCAAGGGTAAAGCTACCAGTCCTAATTCTCAAGAAATTCTATGCAGCAATGCTAAATCCCTTTTGCACTTTCTGATACATACAAGTGAAACTGCATGGTGTTGACAACATGTCCTTATTGCAAATGCTTGTAGTTTAGTGTAATTCTAGGAACCACAAGAGCATCTATAAGGGCTTCTTAATCACTGCTTGTTCTCAGCAATCTATGTTCTTGAACTCATGTAGGTTATTTTCCCCCTACTTGAAATTAATCTTGTTTCTTTGTTCCAAGTACTTGCAATCAGAAATCAAACTCTTTTGTCTCATCATGCATTGTTTGTTTCTTCTCTGTTGTCTGCAGTACAAGCCTCCATTGCTGCCAACACATGGGTTGTCACTGGAGCTTCACAAACAAAGAGTATGTCTCTGCCTTAATCTGAGAGAAAGATATAGATGCTTTGTAATTGTATGTTTTTTTGTAGTGTTTTTGTGTGTGGAATATGATCTGCTCTGTGTTTCTGGATTAGGCTTTAAATACAGCTTTACATTACATTTAGGGTTTAGGGGTTTGGCTCCTGACTTTTAGCCTCTTGGTCTTGCTTTGGTGAAACAGAACTTCAGGACCTTTTGCCAGGGATCATCAACCAGCTTGGTAAGTTCAGCTTAGCTCTCTCTACTAGACAGGGTTTCACATTGAAGTGGAATTCTAGCCACCCAAATGGAACATCCTACTGAATCTCTCTATTGGACCAGGGAAATTGAAACAGTGATAATGAAGATGGCTATGATCAGTACCAGCAATTGCTAAGTTTTAATGCTGGGTTTGTGGAAGAAATGTTGTCACAAATGAGTACTGTTGTTTCTCATGTCACATTACACTGATTTTGCAGGCCCAGACAATTTGGTCAATTTGAAGAAGCTAGCACAGCAGTTCCAAAGGCAACAAAGTGCAGGCACACAAGATGAGGATGATGATGATGTTCCTGATTTAGTAGAGGGGGAGAGCTTTGAGGAAGCTTCAAAGCAGGAGGCTGCAGCATAGTCAGCATGCTCTCTTTCTTTCTCTTGTGTGTATGCCATGTTTTCCTTTACAACAGTCTTAATTCAAGGCTTTTATAAGCAGTTTTGTTTTCAGTTATGTTCACCTGTTGTATTGCTTATGTCTGTTTTAATATGAAGATGGAAAATGCAATTTATTCTCAAGTGCACTTGCATTTGCAAGGGAAATACTAATTGAGTGAATTACTTCTTATCTGATTTTGTGACATATTTCACTCATCCTTTCTCTTTGTAGTTCTCCTCAATATCATCGGATTGCATTTTCCTGAACAGAATACTCTCCCTTGTATGGAGTGAAGTCAGTTGTACTTGATCTGTTCATCTCCCTTTCAATGTACACTGTAACCATTTCAGAGACAGGTCCAAATAGCAAAATACTGGACAGTGATGATATTCAAACATTTTCAATCATCTGTGAATAATTTCAGCACTCTACAAACCCGGTGTGCAGAACCCATAAAACAGTCAATGCAACACTACAATGGGTTTGTTATGTGAGCATCTATTAGAATACTTAAGGCTCACACCCTAGAACATATATTGAATTTAGAGACTTTTACATAGCTCATTGTCCATTATAATCATTTTTCAAAACGTGTATGTGCCAGCAAAAGAGTCTGCTGATAGATCCATTAGGTGTGGGACCTGGATAATCTGTCCATGGCACTCTATCAAACTTCAAGGGTCATCTAAGAGGTTCTCAAGGGGTTGTAGTGGTTTTACTGTTAACACCCATCCAATTTCTTTCAGAACATTCCTGGTCTACCTTCCTAGGAGTTAGGCTAGAACAACAGCATATAACAAACCCAATGAAAGCATTTAAAAAAAACTCTCTTTTTCTGTTGAGGGGAAAACTTAAGTCCCTAAACACACCACCAAGAAGCATGATTGTACTCAGCAATCCTCAGTAATGACACCTGCTTGGTGTGCTAAGCTAGCCAATTGATAAAAATACAAATACAATTGGTTGCAAATTAGTTACATGCATGCAGGTTTATCCTGTTGCCATATAGGTGTGGTCACTGGCAGAAGTGGGACAGTATTATCATTCACAATTGCAAAATGGATTTGCAGTGAAGAAAATTTGTTGTGTCTCAGCTGCAGCATCTGTAGATGTTGATAGGAGGGCATCATTAACTAGCATCCTTGCAGCTGGAGAAAAAGAGTAAAATGAGGAGGGGACAACAATTGTATTCAACAGTCCGCAGTCAAACCAAGTACCTCATGCATGCATGCTCCTTCCCAAACACCAGCTAAACAAATTGATTAACTAAATATCTGCAACCTTACATTCCACCAATTTGGAAACTGTAGATTAAAAGATTAAATGATAACCCTCATGAGAATTGAGAAATCTCCATACTCACAATTGAGAAAGATTTAAGTAATCTATGAAGATCCACTTCTGAGTTAGTGGATGCTTCTTTTCCTGTCTTATCAGAAGGGTGTATTTTCTCTAATTAAAATACCTAAGAAGTTGCTGATGCATAACTGTCACCCTCTTCCTTGTTTTCTCCCTCTCCCTCTCCCTCTCTCTCTCTCTCTCAAAGCAAGACTCTAAAGAACTCACCACCCTCACAATGGCTTTGCAAGACTAAACTGAAGGGAGTTGTTGACAATCTCAGGTTGAGAAGCTATGCACCGAACTTCACTTCAAAGTAGAGAGACTTACCTTGAATCAAAATAAAACTGATTGCACTGGGGATAAAATGTGGGTGTCAACCACTCCCTTCAGCAGCTTGATCAGCCTCCGCACTCTCATACCTCCCGAACTCCTCAATGAGTGACCGCTGGTGTTCATTGATATCAACTGGAATGACAACATTGATGTGAACATACTGATCACCGTAATGCTTTGAGTTTAGCACTTTGATACCTTTGCCTCTTAGAACTTGCTTCTGACCAGGTTGTGTGCCGGCCCTAACCCTGAGAACAACATCACCTGTCAAAGTAGGCACTTGCACTTGACCACCAAGAATGGCCTGAACAACACTGATGGTCGCATCCACATGAACATCGGCTCCCTCCCTCCTGAACACAGGATCACTCATCACCTGAATTTGAATGCGAAGATTTCCAGACCGCACACCTCTTGCACCTTCTCCTCCTTCTCCACTCACTTGCAGAGTTGTACCAGTTTCTACACCAGCAGGTATGTTCACTTCAACTTCTTTTGTGCCTCTGACTGTTCCTTGGCCCTTACATGTTCGACAGCGATCCTTCACGCTTTGACCTGATCCACCACACGATGAGCAAGTCGACTCAAATGTGAAGAAGGCTTGCTGCATCACTACCCTGCCCTTGCCCCTGCAAGTTTTACAGGGTTGGGGTTTGACTCCTGGTGGTAAACCAGTCCCACTGCAGGATTGACATCGCACAGAAGCCGGGAAGGTTACGTTTTTGGTACAGCCTTGTACAGCCTCCATGAATGTTAACGGCACAGTCACCTGGACATGGCGCCGTCCCCCCTGATCTCCAAATGCTTGCTTGAACATCTCATCCATACCTCCAGAAAACATATCTCCAAAAATAGTTTCAGAGAAGCCTTCAAATCCACTCCCACCACCAGGAGCACCGCCTGCAGCAGCTTGCTGATAAGCATCGTGACCAACCTGATCGTACATGGTTCGTTTCTCCTCATCTTTCAGCACCTCATACGCTTGCTGCACTTCTTGGAACTGCTTCTCTGCATCCGGATTGCCCTTGTTCACATCCGGGTGATACGTCTTAGCCAAGGAGTAATAAGCCGTCTTGATCTCCTTCTGTGTAGCACCCCGCTGCAAACCTAGAATCTCATAATAATCCCTCTGCTGCGCTGCTGCCATCCGCTGCACACCTGTGGCATGAAAGCTTCTCCTCCCTCCTCCTGTCCATAACAGTCTCTTTCTGCACGGCTCCCCAACCCCGAATCCAATTGAACCCCCACGACCACTACATGCCGCTCCACCGCTCATCACATCCAAGTTCCGACCGGCTAAGGTCCACAAATCCCTGTCACGACAGGAAGACGCTCCGCCCTTCCCCGTCGTTGTACCCTTATACATCCACGACAACCTCGATGCTGCATGCACCTCCTCGGCACTAGAGAGAGACGGCCAGTTCACCGGCCGACCCAAAGAGAAGCGATACAGAAGATCCAGAGAGCGACGCCATGGTACTCGACCCATGTCAGGAATTATCCGCGTCTGCGCCGCACCTCCCTCTCTGCCTCTCTCTCTCTCTCTCTCTCTCGCGCAATCCGCTCGCTCGCCCGCTCTCTGCGTTCTTCTTCGTTGCAGCAAATGTTGCAAACCCTAAAAAGGCTCACATCGCACCCTAAAACCCTGCCTGCAAAACATCACTTTCTTTAGCAAGAACCCGGCGGATATCTTACCGGTTCTGAGAAATCTAATACCCGGTTCCGATATGCACAACAAAGAGGCAATATTAATATTTATTATTCTGTTCAATAATTAATTAATTAATTAATTTGCAATCTAACACCCTAAGCTGCATCCAAGAGCATCATAAGTGGCAAATTGGAGATTGAAACTCCGGTTATTGTGGTTGTAGCTCTCCCCCCACAAACAACAAAATTTTGCAATAGTTCACCATGAAATAAAACCTTGATGGTACTTGTAAATGGGAGGTTCTTAAAATGGTCATTATTTTACCATATTAAATCATAGATTATAAAACCTTGGAAGATGGCGTGAATGATGCAAAATTTCAAAACCTTAAGATGGAGCTTTTCCTACAAGTTTGTGATTCCTCATCTCTTATTGAATCGCAGGTTATCTCTAATTGAATCTCATGTTTGAATAAGTTTTGCACCAACACAAGGAGAAATCTTGCAGTTTTTCATTACCCAAATTTATTATTTTTTAATGAAAAAATTAAAATTCATTAATATACTATTGTATAGTTCTAATAAAAAAGATTAATTAATCAATTAATTATGAAACTTTCATGTCAAAACAGAACATTCTTGAGTTTTAAGAATTAATTAATTAATTTTGACAATGTTTAATTCTTTAAAAAATATTTTTGAATAATTTCAACATTTAAAAAATAATAATAACCAGCGTCCAAGTTGTCAAGGTATTATGGTAATCACACTTTTCAATTTTATATTGCCCAAAAAACTATCATTTTTTTGCACAAAACCGATGGCACTTAGAGGTTTTTTGAAATAATTGGGACCGATGGTTCTTTAATCCTCATTATTTTCAAACTACTTGGAACCAACAGTTGTCTGATTACCAAAATATTTTTAAAAATCAGAATTGCTAGTTATTAACAAAATCAAATACTCACCCAACATTGTACTCAACTAGTAGAGTTATGTACAAAGTTGGGAAAATTTAAGAACATAACTTTGGGTTTCTTTGAAGTTGAGGATGACAATCAAAAGACAGAATGAGGCAATGTCAAGGGAATTCAACTTTCTTTCTCAACCCAAGATGATTTGAGTTTTCTCTTGTTTCTTATGTTATGGGATATCTGAGGAAAATAACACAAAACTTACCTAAGGGGTTAGCTAGGGATTTTTTTAATTATGAAATATCTGAAGGTTTTGTAAGGGAACTACTAGGTTTTATCAAGGAACTATCTAAAGATTTATTTAGGTATCAAATACCTAAATACTACTTAGGCGGCTACCTAGGGTTTACTTATGAAATTCAAGGAAACATTTAAGAACCTACCTAAACTATGGGATATCCAAAGCTATTCAAAGGGTTACATAGAACATAACTAGGGCATTATCTAAGGGTTTTCAAAAGCTTATGAAAGGGCCTACATAAGACATATCTAAAAGGCTACCTAGGGATTACCAAGGGGCCAACCTAAGTAATGAGATACTTAAAGACTGTTTGAGGAACTAATAGGGCTCACCTAGGGTCCCACCTAGGTTATGGGATACTTAAAGGTTAGATAAGGGGTTACATAAAATTCTTAAGTATCCCCTTAAGTAGTTCTTAGATAACTTCTTATTTAGCCCGATCACATAAATAGCCTTCTAAATATTTTATAATTAAAAAAATCCTTAGGTAGTTTTTAAAATAACCCCTTGATGACCCTTAAATAGCTAGCTCCCTATGTAACCTCCCCTAGGTATCCCTTAATTTAGGAAGTCCTTTTACAGCTAAGTAAGTCTTATGTAACTTTTTAAATAGCTTTTACCTAGCCCCTAGGTAGACCTTAAGATGGCTCCATGCCACGCCCCATGCAAGCTTTGATAACCCCTTATCCAAAGTAAATAAGTAGATAAGTAATTCCCAAGTAGATAGATAGGTAAGTGGGGGACTCATAGATAAATAAGTAGGTAGGTGGCCCAATGATAAGTAAGTAGATAGGTAGATAGTTCATAGGTAGGAAGGTAGGTAGGCTTAACCTAGTTAACCCCTATTACATAGCCCCCTAGTCTATGTGGCCATATGTAGGTAGATCATAATGTGATTAGAAAAGTGATTATGGTAGTCATTGTTGAGAACTTTATTTTTATTTTTGAGGATTGGCCCTCACTTTCCTATAGTTTACAAATAATTCCTAAAGGGATGATGAATGATACAATTAGGATAAAAGTGAAGTTCAAACTAAGGATAATATTTTTCAAATAACTCTAGTGTATTGATTTAATTTATTTTTCAAATGGCTTTTGTTTCAAAAAAATAATCATCACAAGATTATTGATAATACATCTAAATATGCTAAAATTAAATAATCCCAAAATAAAATACCAAAAATTTGAAAATTAAGGATTTACACTATGAAAGTTTGTTAAAATAGTTGTAATTTGTACATGAAAAACTTTGAAACTAAGTCTAATGTAATTAACATCATAGTGGTAGATGTGATCAAGCAAGGTTGTTGAAGTTCACTTGGTAATATTTGTTATGCATAAATCTTTTTTGCAATTGTTTTATATATATCGTAAATGTTAAAGTTAGCTTTAAAATATCCTTGTTTGGGGCCCTTCTTTATTCTAAAATCATTTATCTACAAAAGAAAGAAAATTGAATGCAAAGAGGAATAATTTTCTCATAAAGGAGGGTGATGAATAATATTTTTTAATGAAAGTAAATTTATTACACAACATTCACAACATTCACAAAAAAAAAAAGAAAATTGAATGCAAAGAGGAATAATTTTCTCATAAAGGAGGGTGATGAATAATATTTTTTAATGAAAGTAAATTTATTACACAACATTCACAACATTCACAAAAAAAAATAAAAAAATGTAACATCTTTAGATTACAATTATATAGTGCCATGACATGTTATATTGACTATAGATAAAAAATATCACATACAAGCAAAGAATTATGGAAAATATTTTAAAATGTAAAAATATATAACATGTTCCACCAACAACTTTTCATTAGTGGTTGAATTGCATGTGTTGTTTTTCTAGAAATAGATGATGAACAAGTTGCAATCAATTTCCTATAATGCCTATATTATCAATTAAATTTTTTTGAAAAAAAAGGTTAACTAATTCTTAAATTGTTAAATTATTGTTAAAGAACACAAGAATGCACAAAAGAATGCTATTGTTGAAGTAGTTGTTTTGTTTGCAAAGAAAAAGGGTGTGTCTCAATAGTTTGAGAACACCACATTAATTTTTTAAACAATTCAACTTGTGTGTTATAGATAGTGTTGTTGGGTGGGTATTTGATGTATCACTAAACTCATGTTGGTTATATGATTGGTTATTAGTACATTTGATTGAGTTGAAGATTGATTTGTCATTACCTCTTATTCTAGTGCTTAAAATTATTTATTATACTTTTCTAAGGCTCATGCTCGACACTTGAAATATTTATTGTTCTCAATTACTAAGTGCCCTCATGTCATGCCCTTGGAGTTGAAAATACAATTTGTGGTTCTTGGGTTGTTCAAGGTTTCAAAACCCACAACTTACCATGCTACTCAAATGACTTTCGAACTAATATAAAGAACATGTTGATTTCCCTTAATATATTTTTAGGACACTCACATATACAAATTTGTCATAGTAACTTTCAAAATCCAAAACTTCCCTACCAGGCTATCAATTAGGCTTTTTGGATTTTGAAAGTTCCTTTCCAAGAATTTTTTTTTGCATTTTTTTGTAAAAAATATTTTCATTTCAATCTTTCATTACTTTCTTTTTCATTACTAATTGATGAAATGTCATTTCAAACATTTCAAAATTGTCGAGCTTTTTGATCATGTGCAATGTTTTAAGTTATGTTGAAAAGGACATGACACTAAATAATTTTTTAGTTCAAGTTTTGTGCTTGAGTTGTAGTCACCTATCTTAACTTTTAAAATAGTCATCTCAATGGATGGGCTTTTTTCAAGAATAACAATTATTGGCATGCATCACATAAACTCACATTGTAACAATACTAATGACATCAAATTGTCAAGAAATGAAGATGAAAATATTAATAGTGTATTGTACGAAACAAAGATTCATTTAAAGTTGGAGGCATGTGTCACTTGTTTGGTAGACAAGAGCTTCATCATTTGTAAGAAGAACAATATAAAAAATTGACAATGAATTTGATGAAGCCATAAATAAATAAGTTCCAAATCAATTCATTGCTAGGCAATTGGCACTCAAGAGAGAGGAAGCTAATATGCATTGTTATGAAAAATGGATCTTGGTTGTAGAAACATTCAAGCAAAAGGATAAGGTTTCACCAAAGATGTATAAACAAAATTATGACAACCAACAACATAACAACAACAATGGAAACACCTACAATCATGGCAACAATAGTTACAATGACAAAGAAAAATGTTTCAAAATGTGCAACACAAAATGAAAAAATGAGAAGACATTGCTAGAGGGTTGGAAGAGACATGTGTTTTGCAAAAAGAAGGAAGAATGGATTCATCATGACATTGTAATCACAAAAAAAAGAAAATGAGACCATAAGGACAACAGCACCTGAATAATAAACATAAAAAAATCCAAAAAATAAAAAATACACTAGACGCGAAAAAGAAGATAGAGAGAATAAATTGCGAGGAGTGACAACTTTGTAAAAGTGCTTTGTACAATACACTTTAGGACAAAAGATGTTAAAAATAAAAAAGAAAAATCAAGTGAGTTTTTTATGCATGTGAAAGGTTTATACTCAATATACCTTTTTTATATTGAGTATAAACATTTCCATATTTGAAGCTCGAGTCATAATGAGGCCAAATGGAAGGGTAGAAAAATCCAAAAGGGTTTATGCTTAGACCTTTGTCATATACTTGTCACTTTGAATGGTTGATATTGGAAAAATGTATTTGTAAAAGAATAAATAAAATATACATGTTTCAACAAGTTGATGAAAACCTTCTTTGCATCTTCATACACTTACATTTTAAGTTTATAAACACCCAAAATTGAAGTTATATTAAAGGGGGAAAAAACCAACTAGAAAGAAATTTAAAGGTTTTTATGTGTATTTGGAAAGCATTTTATAATTAGTGTTGTGTAAGTATATTGTTTTTATATATATCTTAAGGTAAGGGTATATATAAAATTTTAATTTATTTATCCAATGGGTGAGGTATATTGTGATTTTTTTTTGGCATTAAGGTAAGGTCTAAGTAAACAAATTATATATTTTTGGGTAGATGGGTAAGGTATGGGTACCCCCTATCATATACCCTTGGTTAAGGTTTTGACCAAAAAAAAGGGTTAAGAAAGGAATTTTTTTAGATTTTTAAAATAAAAATTGAAAACTAAAAAATCTATTTAAACAACTTTCATAGGCTTAACTAGTGAGACAATGCACACATGCGATGTCAAATTATAATTAAAAAATTCATAACAATATTTTTTAATTTATTAAACATACATAAAATCAAATCAAATTGGACAATGCGCCACTCGCCTTGCAAAATATAAATGTAAATCTAAAAATAAAAATTAGCTGTATCAACAAACTGAACATACATACTGATTTAATCAAGCTTCAAAATCTTGGATGTAAGAAATCCTTTTCAATATCTTCAAAGTCATCAAGAGACACACTCTCTTCAATACTAGACACCTTGCACAATGGTGTACTGAGAGTATGGCCACTGATAACAACATTTACACCATTGTTCTGAAGTCGTCAGGCTCAGACAACATTGGCCATACTCACAACAATGGTGTTCTAGTATACTCTGGGTATTCCCACTGAGAACAACATTGACTCTCCCACATGCTTGTCACCAATTTCTTCTGTGTCTGCAGAAACCACCGATGCAGGAGCAATAAGGTCCAGCTTGCAGTGGTTTTGGGTTTGGATGATGTGAGATGATGTTACTGGTGGTCAGTCTGTATTAGTTCCAAATGGCAACGACCTTTGAGCTTCCAGGTCGTGCGGGAAAGCTCCAGCCAACCACATTGCCCTTTGTTACCGAGATCATGTAGTGTCCACCACTGAGGACTAGGAGGCTGGAGCTGAACATGAAATTTCCGTTTTTTCTCTCTTCTTTATGCCTCTCTTTAATTCAGAATGAATGTGACAAAGTAAAACTTAGAGACCAGCTCAGCAAAGGGGATGATGAGCTATAGGTATTGGTGGTTGCTGAGATCATCTCTCACATACAGGATAGTATGGTTTTGTTGGACAGGGATGAGTGCAGAGTGGGGTTTCATTGCATGTTTCTGGTGGTACTGATAACAGGATGTGCTGTGCACGAAGAAGATTTGAAGCAATTCGGGCAGTGGAATAGTCGCACACCTGGTCACCCCGAGAATTTTGAGACCCCTGGTGTTGAGGTCACCACAGGTAAACTGCCTTTTTCGTAATTCCTCCTTTAATCCCCCTCCCTCTCTCCTGTTCTCCTTCATATTCCACACTGGTTTTTTTGGAATTCAGCATCTCTCTGTTCGGTCAAGCAAGTTTCTTAATATTTATATGCTAGTATTGGGGCAGAACTTGGGCTGAATTGTTGGTTCCATGATGCAGCAAACTGCCCTGCTCTCTTGTGATTATCATTGCCATTGTAAACATAGGATGAAGGATGTTGCCAAACTGGTTCAATATAGGCACATAGCATTCGGTTGGTGATTCCCTTCTAGGTAACAATGCAAGAAACTCAAGTGACCTGTTCTATTTTGGAAGGTTGGGTTTGTCAAGGTGCTTATTATCACACAGTCTATGACTGGATTTACAGTCACTGAATGCATTCCCAATGAGTGCTCACTTAGCAAATTATGGTTGTGTAGGGCCTCTTGGACAAGGCATTGCAGATGCATTGGGTTTGGCTCTGGCTGAAGCTCACTTAGCTGCTTGCTTCAACAAGACTGATGCCAAGATTGTTGACCATTACACTTACTCATGTCACCTATATAGGATCCTAGTTTTTCTTTGTCAAGAAGAGAATTGAGATTTCTTGATTATTATGAGAGATAAATAAATTTTCTTCATCAAGAATTTATTTCCGGTATTCTGCTATGGTCTTCTGAAATATATGGCAGAGACAACTGGTTAGGTGCAATAACTGTGTTGTTAAGAGCTGCAAATAACAGTGTATATTGTAATCAGGTTTCTGTTGCTGCAGGTACTGCATCTTAGGAGATGGTTGCAACATGGAAGGTATCTCAAATGAGGCAGCATCCCTTGCAGGTCACTGGGGCCTTGGCAAGCTCATTGCATTGTATGATGTTAACCATATCTCCATTGATGGAAACACTGCAATTGCCTTCACAATTGACAATGTGAGTGCTTGTTTTGAGCCCTTGGATGGCATACCATCTGGGTTAAGAATGGTATCACTGACAATGATTCTATTCATGCCACTATTGAGGAGGCCAAATCTGTCACTGACAAGCCAACCATGATCAAGGTTTTTGAGTCTTCTATTATTTGGGTTGAAGCCCTTGCATTCTGGCAACTTTGAATTGTGATAGTAAATAGACTTGTGTCATAGTAGTTCATTTGAATGGATTACACTCTGATCATTTGCAAGCACTGCAAAATGTCCATTGTGGGTGACAGGTGCTAATTAGTGGCTGTGACATAATTCAGATTACCACCACCATTGGTTTCGGATCACCCAACAAGGCAAATTCTAACAGTGTGCATAGGGCAGCACTGGGATCTAAGTTACTGCCACCCGCCAGAACTTGGATTGGCCTTATGAACCATTCTTTGTCCCCAGTGAGGTGAAGAGGTATTAAACCTTCCTTTGGAGGATTGAATCTGGTATAGTCCTAAGCATCTTTCAGTAGCAGATCCTGTTCACTGAAGCATCCTGTTTCATGCTACTTATTCTTAGATAGTTTGACAGTATCTTCAGTGTTTACCCTTTACACTTAAACAAATTTTCAGTCATGTAATCAAAGTACTGTGAACTCTGATGTGGACCCATGTGCAGAACAGATTCATTGTTAACAGAGTGATTAGATGATTTCTGCTGTTGTTTGTCTTGTGAATGCTTATGAGTATCCTGGTATGACGAGGGCTGGGCTTTCTAGAGCATGATCACTAATGAGGTTCTTTGATGGCTGTCTGCTAGCCATTGGAGCAAGCACATCAAGGAAGGAGCTGCTCTCAAATCAGAAAGGGACGAGTCCTTGGTGGCCTATGAAAAGAAGTACCCAACTGAAGCTGCTGAGTTCAAGCAGCTCATTAGCCTCGAACTCCCAGAGGGATCGGATAAGGCTCTGCCAGTGAGTTTGCACCTATGGAGTGTGTCTGTGAAAGGGGCAGGGTGGGAATCAGTTCTCTTGTAATGTTTCCTTTTCATTTCTGTGCTGCATATAGTCACTGTGGATGGCTGGTGTCCATGGTTGGGCTTGAATAATGGTTAGTTACCTTTTTGTTTTGGGTCTTGATTTAGCATGTTGTCGTTAACATGGTCAATTTGTCTCATTTACAACTTACTGGAGGTGAAGCCTTGGCTTGTGTAACTCATTGGCATGGGTGTTGTGGAATGTAGGATTCTCTGTCCAGAGCACATGGTTGAACATCTTCTACTTGTGTGAAGTCTTTGTTTTCATTTACTGTTCTGATAAATTTCTGGTGGATGACTGCAGAGCTTTACACCTGAGATCCCAAGCAATGCCATACATAACTTGTCCCACACATCTGAATGCCCTGGCAAGAACATTGCCAGGTCTAATTGGAGGCCATGCTGACTTGGCTTTATCCAATATGACCCTGATGAAGATGTTTGGTGACTTCCAGAAGAACACCCCAGCAGAGCAAAATGTGAGGTTTGGAGTAAGAGAGCATGCTATGGGAGCCATTTCAAATGGAATCCAATTGCATTTAAGTGGGCTTATCCCATACTGTGCCACTTCATTTTCACCAGCTATTTGAAAATGCAATGTGTATCCCTTCTCTCAGTGAGACAGGTGTGATCTATATCATGACCCATGATTCCATTGGAGTGGGAGAAGATGTACCTACTCATCAACCAATTGAGCATCTGGCCAGCTTCAGGGCCATGCCCAACATGGTCATGTTCAGGCCTGCAGATGGCAATGAAACCTCTGGGGCCTACAAGGTGGCAGTTCTTAACCACAAGAGGCCTAGTACATTGGCACTCTCAAGACAAAAGTTGCCCAATTTGCCTGGGACATCTATTGATTCAGTAGCATTGGGAGCGTATATCATCTCTGACAACTCTTCAGACAGCAAGCCAGACCTGATTCTTCTTAGCACAGGCTCAGAACTCGAGATAGCATTCAAAACAGCTGAGATTATTTGGAAAGAGACCAAGACTGTATGAGTCCTGTGTTTTGTTTGCTGGGAGCATTTTGAGGAGCAGAGTGGTGAGTACAATGAAAGTGCACTACCAAAGTCTGTGAAGGCCTGCTTAAGCATCGAAGCTGGAGCCACATTTGGGTGGGAGAAGTATATGGGTCTTGAGGGTAAGGCTATCAGTGTGGAATGCTTTGGTGCCAGTGCCCCTGCTAGCATTTTGTTACAAGGAATTTGAGCTCATTGTGGAAAATGTTGTGGCTTATGCCAAAGATTTGATGCGATAGATACATAATTCCTCAACATACAGAGTTGGCAGGTTTCCTTCTTCAAAATCCCAATGGGTTCTGAATGTTACATGGCCAGCATGGTCAACGAAGTGGTGTGTTTAGATAATAAGAGGGTGTTGCTGATATTAGTTTCTTTGGCACAGCAAATATATACTTGTTTCTTAAGTTTTAGTTTTAAATCTTGAGATTTGACATTTTGCTTCAACAACTGAGCTTATCCATTTAGAGACAAATCAGAGACTCTTGGAGGAGCATTATGAGTGGGTTTCTTTTCCCAACAGTGTAGGCATTCTCCCACTTCCGTGACACCTCAGTCATTGTGCATTTCCTTGAACAGTCTTGTGGGGAAGGACACATGCTTGTCCTTCAACATCACATTCCAACCAAACCTCCAAGGAAGATCAGGCAACTATCGGTGCCCTTGTTATCATGGATATGAAGTTCCACGTCTTCAAGGAGGAAGTAGTCATAAGGGAGAAGTTATCGTTGATATGAAGTTTACACGTCTTCAAGGAGGTAGTAGTCATAAGGGAGAAGTTATTGCTGATATGAAGTTTACACGTCTTCAAGGAGGAAGTAGTCACAAGGGAGAAGTTATCGCTGATATGAAGTTTACACTTCTTCAAGGAGGAAGTAGTCATAAGGGAGAAGAGATGTTTGCCTTCTTGGTGATTTTTTGAAGAATTTTTGTTCATAGCCAAAGTGGTGGTCATCTAGAAGAAGATGCTAAAAAAAAGAAAAAGCCTGAGGGGACACTAGTAAAAAATAGTAGGAAATATGGGAGGAAAATTATAGGGTGCAATATATTGGGTGTTGGGTAAAAATTATAAGTTAATTAGTTAACAAATAGGATATATTTTATTCAAATAATTAATCTAATTATAATATAAAATGTGTAATAATCTAAAATAGTGGATTATAATTAATATAGGATGAATTTAATATATGGATATTTTAAAAATATAATAATAAAATAAAATAAATTATGTTGGACAATTATCTAATAACTCCTAAAGATCGTCATTTGAGGAATGTAGATCTCAAACTTTACACTAAGTGTCCCTTGGAAAAAAAAAGTCACAATTGTCTCAAGGAAAATTTAGCCAAATCTGACTATATATATCATATCTAAAGTACGCATCTTTAATCATCCTTCTGCATTATTTTGGCTACGCACTGAAAACTAGATATAATAAAATCTGGCAATTTTAATTAATTTTTTCTTCTCATTTCGGGCGATTGAAAACCTCCAAAATTTCTTCATTTTCCAATTTGTAGTTTATAATTTCGCTTTTTGGGCGAAATCTCGCCAACAATTTTTTAAAAAAAGGCTCGGGCACACCCTCGAAAAAGTATATTTTTGACGGGTAGATGAAATAAATTTATTTCTTGATGACCGGATTGCTTAAACCCTAAAACTCTGAGTTTTTGTGTACCTCGTGTTTCTGATAAGCCCATCTCGTTCGTTGCGTAACAGTGAGTGAGTGAGTGAGTGTGCTTGTGTTCGCGGGCTCGGATTTTCCTGCGCGATATCGTCGTCTCTGCAATTCTTTGAGAACAAGTAGCTATAGTTTTTTTTTTTTTTTTCCCCCTCCCCCAATTGAGAGTAGTGTGGTTGCAATTTTCTGTGCGATCGATGGTTTGGAGGTAGGCGTCAACCGAGGATGATGTTGGCGTCTTTGGTATCGTTTGGTGCAACTTCATGCTGCAGTGCATCATCATCATTTGCATCGCAGTCTTGGTCGTCGTTTCTTTGCTACTCTCGACTACGGAGTGCCAGTAATTCGCTCCTTATTGGTGGCGGCTTATTAGTGGACAGTGACTCAAGGTCACTCAGGAAACCAATTCTGGGAACAAATGGATCGACCAAGAGCCAGCACGGAGGACATCACAGAGGAGACACAAGCGGCGGCCAGCTGCGGTTTCTGCTTGCAGCTGCCATAGGGTTGGAATTCGACTCAACAGGAAGTATGAGTGGAGGCAGTCGGAGGAAGGAGTGGACGACCCGGGCTTCTTCTTCTTCTTTTCCCAATTTTCATTCTTCTTCTGGTAGGTAAACCCTAAACCCTTGCCTCCACCAATTGTTTCGTGGATATTTCCAATCTGTCAGTGTATTTGCATTGATGTGAACCGGGTTCTATGAAGCATATATGGGGTTTAAGCTTTAGGGTTTAGGAGGGTCTAGGGTTTAGGGTTTATTTGAGTTCTGATATCTACCCAAAACCATCGTTCAACAAAGTATAAAATAGCAAATCTCCCTTTGGAATTTTCGGATTCTGGATCCCCTAAACTACTTGATCTCTTGCAGAGCTACTTCAAGAGAAAGGTGTTAGTGAATGCAATGGACACTAGACTACTCTAGGATGAGAAGTTTAGGGCTTTCTTTGTTTTTATACTGATGTGTTGTAACTGTACATGGCAGGAGGTGCAGTTGCAATTGATGAAGCTCCTGACAGCACAGAGTTTGTGGAAATTGGAATGATTGCGGAGACACATGGAATACATGGTGAATTGCGGGTGCGATCATTAACAGATTTTCCTGTGGAGCGGTTTGAAACGGTATAGTCAGGGTTTTCCTCTGGAGAAGTTTGAAATGGTATAGTCAGTTTGGGTGGTGTATGATCAGATTGCTCCATGGAACTATAATGTAGAGACTTTTCAGACTCTTCATCCCAGTCTTACACAACTGATGATGGACAATCTACTCTGGAAATTGGAAGCTATAAGTTGTGTTGGGTTGTGGGGTGCAGCCAGGAGTGCGTTATATTCGAAGAATTGTAATGGGCAAGGTCTCAATGCTTCGTGTAGAGCTGCTAAAAGGCCGTGAGATCCCTGGCAAACAGTCATCATGGCTTGTCACTTTAAAAGGGTTTAAGACACGTGAGGAGGTGATTACATTCTTCCGAGTTATGTTTTGAGTGACCAGGCATATGTTATGTGTTTGTGATGGTGACGTTCATAGACATTATCTTTCAAAGTGTGAAATTCCCAACTTGGAGTCGGTTGCTGGAACCAGGCCAGTGAGCTGCTGGGATCCACAATGCTTGTGAGTGCTGATGAAAGGCCCCCAATGGATGAGGAGGACGTTTACATCCCTGACCTTGTTGGCATGTCTGTTATCCTGCAGGTCAGTTTCTCCCATCCACTTCAGAATTGCTTGAAAGGTTGTTAAGGGCTTGTGCTTGATTTCTTAGTCCCTTCTTTGAGAACCGATCAGCAGATGAGCTATATGTTTATTTGCATCCAGTGTACTTGTCTTTGGGTTTGTTGCCAAGAGGTACAAGACTACAACACTGAACAGATTGTAAAGTTCAGCCATTTGAGTAGACAAGTATTGAGCCAACAATGCTTGTAGGCTTTAATTTGACCTGTAATGCATTGAGTTCATTTCTCTGTTGGTCCTTCACAGGAAACAAAGGAAGAGATAGGGACAATAGTGGATGTGCATAGCAGTGGAGCAAATGACCTTCTACGAGTGTGCCTTGCCTCTACAATAAATGGCAGTAGAGATGTTCAGGTCTGGATTCCATTTGTGAAGGAGATTGTACCTCTTGTGGACAAGGAAACAAGGAGGGTTGAGATCACCCCACCAGCAGGACTCTTGGAACTCAATGTGCCAAAGGAAGGGGCATCCAAGAAAGAAATCCGCAAGCAGGTTTTTTGTTTCATCCATGTAGCTTTGAGCTTGCCAAGTTTTTGCTTGTTCTAGAGTGACACAAATTTGCTGTAACAATGTGAACCTTTGTTGAAGGGTTATTTGAGGCATGCCTAAAGTCTTGGAAGAATTTAGGAAGTAGGTTTCCTTGTTGAAGATCATTCAATCTTTTGAGCAGCAAATTTTTTCTATAGTGTATTGTGACAAGGCTGGTGTTCATTACACAGGAGCGGAAAACAAAGGCAAAGTTGGCAGCTGTAAAGAAGCGGTTGACAGCATTAGGGCAGTCTCATGTGCTGGAGGGACTCAATTCAGGTGAAGAGTCACAGCGTGAGGCCCTTACAGAGCAGCTATTGAGTATCAACTTCTCTCAGTTCCAACATGCTTTGGATAATGTCTTTGGTTCTTCAGAATCCAAACTGCGGTGAGCACCACTGTTGATGATTGGAAGAACATAAGTCTTCTCTTGTGACCTTTGGGAAGTGTTGAGGTATATAGCTTTTTGCCCTTGTACTACACTGTTGGGATGTAAGAGGGTGGGCGGTGCAATGGAATGAGCAACATCACTGGGTCTGATCCCTAGCCCAACCATAATCCAGTATCTTTTGGAGCTTTCATTGTGACTTCCACTCCTCTCAAGAAATCAACCTTTTTAGCTACTGCCTGCCAAGATCACACCCAAAACCATGGATCTGACACTAGTGTTCCTTAGAAGTTATGTCCTGACTCCTCAGGTTTGAGTCATCACTTTTTGTCATTGCAAACAGATAATAGCAGTCTGTCATATGTTCTGCACAGTGTTTTTCTTTTTGGTGAATTTTTGCACCATGGCGACAAAAACAAACCCAGTGCCAATTGTAGAAAGGCTCTTTCTGGAAAAAAAAATGCAAGAGTTGCCACATTTTGAGGGAAAAAAGTCATATGTCACCATCTTTAGACAATGAGTTCTATTGGTCACCAGAACTAGGCAGGATTCTAAGAAAATCCTACTTTGCTGTCTGACCTCTAGCCAAATTTGGCTCATTCCTTTTGTGGATGATTGCCAGTCCACCTGCTTGACAAAATTGAAAAAAGAACTCCTGGTTCTGTACACCACACAATGTCCACCAGGAAGAGTTGAATTGCACTGCTAAATTCTGGGATTAGAGACCCCAGCCTTTTTGCCTTTGGCACACATTTCTGTTGCCAAACCTCATGACTGTATGAGGATCAAGACCTTAATAGAGTTGTGCACATTGGGTTTTGTCCAGGCTCAGAGGAGGGCTAGAGCCACCTCCAGCAGTTCCTCATGCCAAATGGGAAGGGTTTGAAGACTGGTTGAGGGATACCAAGGGTCATATGCCTGAGACAAGTGCAGCAGCTTCCAACAACGATACAGCACGCTGGTGGAGGGGAGGCCTTCAGCTTGTGGCAACAGGCAAAGTGGGAGTAGTTGTACTGGCTGGAGGTCAAAGTACACGACTGGGGTCAGAAGCACCCCCTGTGAAAGGAATGCTGCAACTAGAACTTCCTCACCCCAAGTCCTTGTTCCAGTTACAAGCTGAACGGTTACTTCTTGTGCAGGAGCTTGCTGCGGTGGTATGTACCCATCATTCTTAGTTGTCCATCATGGTTGTGCACTGTGCTTCTTTGTTCTGTCAACTCTTTTGGATTGGATGACTTCATCCAAACTGGGAATGGTATGTCCACAAGACTACGCAGTGGTAACAAATTATAGGACTAGCTTGACATTGTCGTCTGGAGACACATTCCAAGTTCCCTTGGAAGTTAAAAAAGTTAGGCATGCAGTAGGGCATGTTATTTAGGGAATCTGGATGCTTAGTTCAGTCACATTGTTGCTTGGAGCTGTTGTGCTGGCACATTCATTGGCAGTACTATTTCATTTAATGCATGTGCTAATTGAAAGGTGGTTGCTTTTGATCACATGTATGTCCAGGTGGCTGCACCAGGAGTGAGGCCTCAAATACCATGGCTTGTTTTGACTAGTGATGCCACAGATGTAGCCACCCGTGCTTTTTTTGAAGAAAATGCCTACTTCGGCCTTGATGAGTCCCAGGTAATCTTGTCTTTTTGTCAAACTATTGTGAACCTAGTACTGGCTCTTCATTGCAATTGACAGATTACAGCTTGGACCAATGAGAGTTACTTTGGAAGGGATCAGTAAATTGCAGTTTGCTCAATATTTGATCTCTTTGGTTATAATGGTGCAAGTACCTCCCAGTTGGATTGTATGTGGTGAAAATAATGTGATTTTTAATTGAGGGTTACGGGGCACATGATGTATGTGTGAAGGTCTGGTTTGTAAAGCAAGAGAGTCTCCCATGTGTGTCATTGGAAGGTGGAGCCATTCTGATGGAATCACCCTGGAGGGTTGCTATTGCACCTTCAGGTAATGGAGGCCTTTTTGCTGCACTGTGTGCACAAGGGTTTTTGGAAAAACTTTCTAACCTTGGTGTTTTGTATGTACAGGTGATCTCTATATCCCTTGGTCTTCTTTTTATCTTTATCTGCAATTCTCTTCCAATATATTGCTCCTTTTCAAGAAGCAAGCAGCTGTTTGGTGATGCAGGAAGTAGTCAATCTGTTATAAAATGCTCTTCCCAGTTCCATGTCTGACTTGGGCACTTGGAATGCAGGTATACTCTGTAGATAATGCTCTGGTCAGGGTTGCAGACCCAGTTTTCTTTGGCTTTGCACAGGAGCATGACGCAGATGTTGGGGTTAAAGTGATTGATAAATTGTCAGCAGATGAAGCTGTAGGTGTAGTGTGCCTTGAAAGGGAAACTTCAGACAACCCTTCAAATGGAAAGCAAACTTCTGAGAGTGTTGATCTGGACAATGGAGAAATCCAAGATGCAGAAGATACAGGGGAGGGTTCAAACTCTTTAAGATACAGGATACTGGAGTACAGTGAGGCACCCAGCACATTGCTAACAGCAAGAAATGGAGGACAGCTGGTATACAGATCTGCCCATATTTGTGTAAACTTATTCTCCTTGGCATATCTGAAGAAAATGGCAGATCCTGGAATCAAACTTGACTTTCATGCAGCTCACAAGTGCATCCCATGTGCCAGCAAAAATTTGGAGCATGCAATTCCAATGCTAGCAGACAAACCTAATGGGATTAAATTTGAACAGTTCATCTTCGACACATTTAAGTTTTGTCAGCCTGAGAAGGTGGTTAGCTATTTCCTGACCCCCCCAATTTGCCTGCAACTTCCATACATTGGTTTTTCTCCTGTTTGGTTTCCTCTGTATCACTTGTGAATCTGACTTCCTTCTTTTGATGTGTTTTGGTTTCTTGTGGTAAGGTTGCCCTTTTGGAGGTAGAGCGGGAGGAGGAATTTGCACCTATAAAAAATTCTGTGGGTGCTGACAGTAAGGAAACAGCTCGCAACATGGTGCTTGCCCTTCAGAATCGCCACTCTTCTCTATCTCAAGAAAATGAGTCAGGCTTCTGTGATGGGTTGAGCCCTATGTCACTGCTCAAAGCATATGCTTTTGGTGGTAGTGTGGAGTGAAACTTTTGAGAAAAACATTCCTAGTACATTGCACAGGTCAACAGATTGCTTTTTAAGTGTGGTATTTCCATGTTGATCTAGGAACTGCTGTCTTAACTTGATTCAGGGCTTCCTCAACCTCATCAATTAGGTGAATGAGTTTATGTCATGAATGGTAGTAAACAAAAGGATACTTCAAGGGTGGTGCCTGGAGGCTGGTTGCCGTTGCATGGGTAATGTTCTGGCCATTGGACTTAGCAATCTCTCAAACTTCTTGCACATTCATTAGATTCTAAGTTTGTTTTTTAATATGCTTCATCTTGTGGGCAAGATTTTTGGAATTTAGGCTATCATTGCAGTCTATCAAATGAGGAAGTGTGCTGATTCCAGATTGAATGTATGCCAAACTGTTGTTTCTGGACATGGTTGTGAATGGCATATGATGCTATTTTGCAGGGCTAGGAGGTGAGTAGAGAAGAGTTCGGTTTTTGCCATTTTAAATTGACATAAATCACCATCTAAACCATGTTATTCTGACTTAGAAGTCTGGGACTGTACAATCACCAATGTATTTCTACCTGTCAATTTTTAGCTCACCAGAAATCCCAAGACTTGTGCAACCATCATCATGTCATGGTGACTTTAATCTGCATACCCTAAAGTTGAGCTTATCTACTACTGAAAATGAGTCTTGTAAATTCCACTGATGAGAAATTTCAAAGAACTCATATATGGGTGATTTTTTGGAATCTATCATATCATCCTCCTTGGACAATTTAAGAGACATTTGCTATGGTATGGTCATCCCTGAACATTTGCAAAAAACCCCTTGTGAAAAGCAGAGGGCAGTTGTTTCATCCTCTGTACTGCCATATAGGAAAGCAGAATCTGCAATAGCTACCTACCTTAGTTTTCTTTTGAGACTTACCTACTTTTGATAATTAGTAGAATCAGGCCTACCAGGCCCATTCTCTAGTTTGTAAAGAATTGGCCATGTGTAACGTGCACCTCTTGAGTTGTTTCTACGGGAAATTTTCTGACTCTCTCATTTGAAAACAAAATTAGATTGTTTTGACTTGTTCTCTTGGAGATGGTGATGTTACACACCAAATGGGTATCAGATTCCATCCCATTGTGTGCAAGTATGGAAACAAGCAAACAGTTTTCCACAGCTACCTTCCCATCCATTGCATTATTTCTCAGAATTTTGGTGATGGAGTGAGTTTAAACAAGCTGTTGAGCAAAACTGCGGGTTTCTTCCAGCTCCATGAAATCCAACCCATTATGTACATGCAAGAAACACTCATGTCTGGTAGCTGACCAACATTTGTGCCAGTGGCAAGAGGTAGGTAGTACAGGGTTTGTCATCACTGTGTGCCTTTTCCACCAAGTTTAGCAACCTTGTGTGGAAGACACCATTGCATGCTTAGCTAACATGTGGCTATGCCTAGACAAGCTTGAGAGCTGATATAAGAGACTTGTTATTCAACCAAGAAACAGCCTTTGAAAGCAACTCCTTAATGACAACATAATTCTAGAAAAAAAGGGTGTGACACTGGTGCACAGTGTGATAGAAAACCAACTGACAAGAGAAAAGTCCAATTCTTCACTACTAGAATCAACAGAAAATGAGCTCTGTAACATCTGGTAGCTTCTGCTTCTACCTGTGAAAGGCATTCTTGCATTCTTGCATGGTTGCTCACGTCTTGTTGTTTCCAGAGGTACACAGCACACATGCTTATGCAAGGGAGTTGTGTAATGTGGAACCAACCAATAATGGATGTGAGCAGTGCCCACCCTCCAATGAAATTTGGCAACCCCATCCTTTAGGGCCTCTTGTTTCCTTGGTCCAGTGCAATAATTGATATTGAACAATGTTCAATGCCATACTGGCTGGCAGTAGTGTCCAAATTCTCTGGATCCTGCCAGTATACCACCTGTAGATTATGCCTCCTATAGTTGGGCACAACGTTGATGCACACGGGCCTTCTCTGCATCAATGATTGAACAAATTTTGGACACAGTCTGCTCCAGCTGGCCATCAGCATTGACTACTACATAGTCAAACTCACTCATGAGTTCCAATTCTTTGCGAGCAGTGGCTATTCTGATCAGAAGTTTATCAAAACTCTCTGTCTTCCTCTCCACAAGCCGTTTTACCAAGGCCATTTCACTTTCTGCTACCATGAAAATGAACACTGCATCCTGTCCAAGCAATTTGCGCACTGTTGCTGCCCCTTGTACATCTAGTCGCAGAAGCACATCTTGTCCATTGAGCATGCAATCCCGAACCTGTTTGGAAAAAAATTAAATAAATTTCAAATCTCTTGGTATATCTAAGAATAATAGCCCATCTAACCTCCCTTTGCACAAAGGCTGTAAAGGTGTATAGAAAGCTGCATTGAAGTGTTTCATGCTGAACTCAGATGACATAGCTACTGTATGTGAAAAAATCAAGCTGTAGTAGGCAGGCTTCAGACAATGGTTCATTCAATTTAGAAAACAAAAGTCTACACACACTCCAACCAGGACATCTGAAAGCAAGTCAAAGGGGACAAAAAACAACAGAGAACCATAAAATGTAAACAAATGCAACCTTGTATTTGTGATAAGAACATACTATAATCTTCATAAGCACCTTAAAGAACACAGGAGAAAGGGGACAAAACTATCGAGTGTTGAGCAGTTTCAACAGTGACAGTAACATGTATGGTCGTGACCAGCCACCATAACATCCCCACTGACTTCAGCAGCTCTGGGGCAGAAGGTGAAGGACAATATTCTACCTGAACAAATGCACTGAGTTTCTGTTACAAAGAGGATACAGGAATTGACTGCTCTAAGCAAAAAGTTGAAAACAGTTCTTGAAGCTCCTGATACCACTTTATGCGAAATCTTTTGGGTACATCAATGATGGGGAATATACCTGCTTCTTTGGAATGCCCTTATAGTCACCATACACCACAGCATGTTCTAGGAGCTCGTTGCGTGCAATCAAGTCCATGAACTCAGCCTTGCTTACAAAGTAGTAGTCTATCCCTTCCACTTCATGTGGTCGGATAGGTCGGGATGTGACCGTGACCACAAAATGAACCTCTTTCCGCACTTCTTGCAATCTCTACTATCAGACATCACCAGGGATGAGAACAATCCCCAAAAAAATCATGAAAAACCTTTTCAGCAGTTTAGGGTACCATAAACCATTATGTCAGCTGCCATGAATTTCTTGAGACATCTTAACTTGCTGCCATGAATTTTGTGCTAACTATAAAACCAGAAGACATGAACTTGGAAAATTTGCACCAGAGATTACATGCACTATACAAATCTCAACAGGCAGTTCAATGAACAGCAGTTGCCAGGTTCAGCTCTGTGAGTCACTCTATCAATGGATCCCAAAATGGAGAAAAAGATATTCCACAACAAACAGACAGCAAAGCAAAGATGAGATGAAAAACCTTGATGACAGCATCTTTGCCAACACCACTGGGTCCGCTGATGACAAGCACAAGAGGCTTGGGGGATGGGACTTGTGGTTGACTATCTAATGGTGACCCCAACGCCTGCTCCAACTCCTCCAGCATTGGCACCTACATCCAAATGTCTACTGTGAACCCCTCAGGATGGACTAAGCACACTAACCCTTTGAAGACACATGACCTTTTTCTGAAATTCCAAGAACATTTCCTTCCAGGCAACACACATCTGTTCAAGCTCAAGTGCTTTGTGTGAAAATAAAAACATGCGACATTTCTAAGAATTCTGCTTTTGATGAATTTGAAGCTATGTTCACAATTAGGGTTAAGGGTTTGTTGTTACCTTGGTGGAAGTGGAGGCAGATTTCATGATGTTGCTCACTTCAGCTGCAGCCCTGGTGCTTGCATGACACAACCTTGCCCGCACTCGTCCTAGAAGCTTTCTCCCAGAGTCTAATTCTCTTCCAGAGAGCCAGAGGGAGGAGGGATTGTGCAAAGAAGCGGTGGAGCAAGGAGAGGCAGAGAAATACAGATTATTTTGTGTGTGAAAGACAGTTATTCTGGGGACAAGAATTGAGTGAGGCAGAATGGTGCCTCGGTTTGCGACCTTGGAGAAGGCCAGAATGCTTCCTTTCAAAACAGGCAGGGCAGTAGCTATACCTGTCATTGAATTCCCGTTCCTTCCTTGCCCCAATCCACTTGCTCAATCCTCTGTTTTTCTTTAGCAGTAGAAGAAGGATAGACACACAAATAAGGGGGTTTAAGATCTTTCTCTCCGCTCGACCGTTTCTGTCGTTCTCAACAAGCAAGCTGCCTCTCTTTGGAAGGAAATACTCCTTTCCTTGTTGCAATGTCCATAGCAGCAACAACACCACCTGCAAAACACCTTTCCAGCAACAGACACACTATGAGAGAGACAGAGAGAGTGGGTGAGAGACACAGAGAGTGGGTGAGTGAGAGAGAGAGAGATTTCTATTCTTGCATAGAGAAGGCTCTCCACTTTGAGCTCTTTAAAGGAATTGTGATTGGAGTTCTATGGACAAAGCTCTGCTGGTTTGCACATCATGTACAGCAGCAGGTGCTCATAGTTTGTATCTTCACAAGAAGCAGAGGAAGAGTAAGAAGAAGAAGAAGAAGCAATGGTCACACATGACAACCACGTTGTTGCAAAATCCCAGAATATGTGAGGAGGGTTTGAGAAAGCTTGGCTGCAAGGAAAAGAATAGAAACCAGACAAACAAACAAAGCATGAGTGTGAGCAATAAACGCCCCCATGTTGATTCCTATCGCATATACGGTACTTCCGTTTTTCTGGGAGAAAAGAAGACAGACCCATCAGGCAAGACTTCTCTCTTCGCTCCTGGTTGTGTTGTCTGTCTTTTCTTCTTCTTCGTCAAGAGTTGGATGCTTGCTGCTGCATTTCTTTCTGCCATTTTGTTGTATTCTCTTCTTGCCTTTTTATTTTTAGGATTTGTTGGTTTCTTCCCTGTGTTTGTTTCTTCAGGTTTTATTGTGTCGGGCTTCTTGTGTATGTCTCTGCAGGCGATCTGAAACAACCCAACACTTGCATTTTGCTGTATTCTGTTGTTCTTCCCCCATCCCCCCAACACTTTTTTTTAAGGATTTGTTGGTTTCTTCTCTACTGCTGAGGTAATAGCTCACCTCAGGGTTTTGTAATGATCAGCAGCCCTGCCATGATGGTGGTCGGTTAAGGTCTGTATTAGGTTAACGGAGGGAGGCACAATGGATTCGTATTGATGAGAGATGGACGAACTATCTTCAAGTCACCAATGCAGCAGCATCAGTCTTAACATTCCCTTTCGGCTGGAAAGTGGTTGCAGCGACCCTCCTAGTGCTGCTGACGTGAAGCCCTGCTAATTATTCCCACAGAAAAGTCCAAGTCTGATCCAAGCTACAGTACTTCATAAAACCTAAATTCTTGCTGTCCGAAAATTCTTGAACTTTGCAAGCTTCTTGGGTGAACAATCAAGCTTGATTCCTCAGTATATTCAGAGACACAAATGTGATTGCTCTCTGCCAATGAACATTAAGAGAGAATAGTATTTGCCATTAACAAAGGAGCCAGAAAAAGAGAGGCAGCACGTTGAATAGAAATTTGGATGTCATTGTGAGGGTACTTTTCTTCATGAACCAGAGGTTCTTTCCATTTTTTGAGCTTGTGTGGTTGGTGTTGCAGGGCGAGCTATTTAATGCACTGAAGGCTGATGACTGCTTCTGCGGTGTAGGTGCTAATCTGAATCTTCTTGTGCCTTGTTGTCAAGTTCAATTTTTGCAGTGATGTTTTTATTCACTACAAGTCATAACAGGTAAGTCTATCAGCACTCTGAATGAAATATTGGATTCTCATGTGGAGTGTTATTCTAGCATTCTAGTTGTTAGTTCCTTGGTTATAATAATACCTTCTTGTGCTGTGGTAACAAGATGGGCTGGTTGAAGAAGTCTTAACCTTGCTTTGCCTTTTCTTAATTGTGAGAATGCATATTTCTTGACTCCTATGAGACATATATTATTCAAGGAGTTTCCTGCTCAAATGGAGGACCCTCTTCTTGGGTAAATCTTGTTCTATCTCTCACCCAGCTTACTTCAAATGCGATGCCCAAATCTACTGGCTTTTCTTAGTGACTAGGTAGTTGAATGATACCAGTAGGTATTGTGACATACATGGAATCGTCCATGGCTTCCTCTCTAAGCTGCTTATTGGCCAGAGTGAACCAGTACCCACGAGTGCACCATCCACTGGATGCCCAGTATGACTCAGTTGTGGATGCTTATTGGGTGCAGCAGCTCCTGTTGCGAAAATAGTTTGCAATTGTCAGTCCTACTGCACACATTCTTACACAGAAGTAGGAGGTTGGATTATCCCACGTGAGGTTTAAGTGAATGTGGGTCGTCAGTTGCAGAGTGGAGTGTAGACTTTTGGTGTGACTATATAGGAGCTCAAAGTTTTGCAAACTTATGGCAGCTGATGATTGATCTTTTGCTCCTAACTGCCAAGAATAAGGATAATCTGTCAATTGGTCAAGAGTACAAGAGATCTTACAGCATATTCGTAGACATTGAAGCAATTTAATTTGTACAATGCATGAGGATTCGCATCCTGTAGCTAACCTGCACCGCATTTCAATTGTACTGAAAACTGCAGAAAGAAAGCAGCAGCTCATTGATCAAAGTCATATCCACCAATCTTCATGGAAGGCAACAAATCAGCCATCCCACACAAGAGACTCCTCGATCCTCTCATGGAGATGGAGACCGAGAATTGGATCCAAACTTGTTTGTTTCTTTGGGTGTTCTTTGGATTTATCCAGAGTCTATGACTTCAAGCAGTTCACTGCATAATTCTTGTCATCATGTGCAATGATAACATTTTTTAATTTTTTGGAGCTGTTTGCTTGAAGGATATGTTTCCAGATACAGAACAATGCTAATAAACTACCCTCTCATCAAAGCTTGCATGTTTATAGGTGGGACCAGGTTTAGGGTTTAGGGAAAACAATCAACACTCTATGTTGGATTGGTCAAGATAGCATTCAAATAGTCTCAATTTATTATTCTCTCCAATTTTTCATTCATTCCTTGAGGTCTATAATATCAAAATTCATACTTATATAGTTTTATAATAAAATCATTTCCACTTTCATTACTTTTAGAACATGAAATTCAATCTTCACCTATTTATTGAAAACATTAAACAATTTCCTGTATCGATTTCACCCAAAAAAACTCATGAAATTATAGCAAATCTCAAAGAGAAGATTTGGAAAAAGTTTAACCTTTCGTATAATAACCATTTGAATGTAAATAGGCGTTGCCATCACTTGAGAGAATGTCAAATCTCAAAGGGAAGATTTGAAAAAAGATTTAACCTTTTCCTCAATGTGATGTAACCTCCTGAATTTAAATGTGTTGGTGTCACTTGAGAGATGTCAAAACATTGCCAAGTAAAACACAAAAGGAGTCTCCATAAGACTTCAATAGAAGTTTTGAGGCTTTGCATTTTCAATATTGTTGTAAGTTCTTCAAAAATTAATAAATACATAAATTTTTAACCCTGTATATTGCCATGACCTCCACATGCAAGTGATTGTGTATTCCAACATGTTTTGATTAGTACGTGTGATTAACATTGTGATTAGAATTTGTTTGTGCTAATCACATGCTAATCAAAGCAATGGAACACACAATCACGTGTATAGAGGTCATAACAACTTGCATCTAATCCTAACAGCTTCCAATCTGAAGTACCCTATTGAAGAGAGACCCCTTATTGGACGATAATGCAAACATTGGTTGATGGTTTGCATATTTCCTCATAATCTCTCTACAGCAGAGCATGGCATAGCCATGTTTCAGAAAAGTTTCAAACCAGACAGGCAGTTCATGAAACAAAAAGAATTTGATGAAAGAACATTGCAGCACACATTCTGTTGAAAAGATGAAGATAAGAACAATAAAGGCAATGATTTTTGACCCAAAAAAACGCAGCTGAAATTCAATTATAACTGGGTGGGGTTTTGAACCCTGGTACATGGAACTTACTTGGCAAGATGAAGTGCTGATGGACATTTGATAGCCTGATCCTCAAGGATGCTACCAAATTTCCACCAATTTGGGTGTCCTGTCATGAAGCGGGGTCATGTCGGCAAATTGTTGTGTTTAGTAAGTCAGTGTCAAAAAGACACACACGGAGGAAACTATCCAGCACTAATGGGCAGACTCCTATACAGCATGGACAGAAAAATCAAATGGAAATCATCTACAGCTTGCTCAGACGTGAGAGGTGGTCTAAGGCTGTCTTTGGAGCACTATCAGACTTGTTAGACAGCTCATGCAGTTGCTAAGAGAAATCCAGGAAGAGCAGAGAAGACAGATATCTTCAGCATCTTCTTCGCCAGTACAGCTCCAAACTCCCCATGATGTGTTTTCCAATCTGGTGGGCATGTTCTCCAGCTACGTTATTTTTTGTCTTTTCCAATGAAGACAAGAACACAATTGAACAATAATCACAGCTATTGCTACCTTGAGGAATGGATAGATGGTACAAGAAAATGAACAAATAAACTCTTGGGTTGCACTTTGCAACCAAATCCAGACAGGTTGGCAGTGCCTTCAAGGATGCTGATGATATCAAGCAGCCAGAATTTAAGAGTCTAGCTCTGCTTGTTGCTTTGCTGCCTGGGCAGTCCAATAACTGTGTGCCTGAATTACCCTCTCCAGCAGCTCTTGAGGCACAGGTTCCCCCCTACGCTGATGGGGTGCAATCCTCGCAGTGTGGACAAGTGTTTTCCATTTGTCCTGTCATGGACAGCATTGACATGCTTATTAGAACTCCCCGATAAAAGACCATTAATATAATCTGCCTCAAAATGGAGATGCTAGTAAGTTCCAAAGAGTGAACCTTGAGATCAACATATGTACGATGCTTTGCCTGGTCAAAAGCCCTCAACTTCACGTCACGCCACCTAACAAGACAACAGGTGTCAAAAATTCGGCCCCACTTGTTGCAAGTAACTGAGCTGGTAGTCAAATCTGTCAAATACAGTCTCTGGTTGACAAGTGTGAACTCCAAACCATTTGTGTGTACTTCCTGGCCATGCGATTCCTGTGGGACTTGTTAAGAAAGGGGGCTGCACAGAGGACAACTTTCAAGTCCAATACATCCACCAGCACAGGACAGTTGAAGATACTTTGTGTACCTGCCAGTGCCGAGCTTCTCAACAGCGTGAACAAGAGCTTCCACCTCAGCAACACTGAAGGGGCGGCGCATGCGTCGTTTGCCAACCTCAAGAGCACATGACATCTTCTGCCTCACAGGCACAAGGGCGAGGCCAGGTAGATTGTCCCCTGTGCCCATGCTTGGATGCAGAACAATAGCTCCTGACTCACCCTCAAAGGACTCCTGTGACATGTTACTAGTCATAGTAGAGGTGGGATCAAGCTCATTCTTGGCCTGGCAACTGGTATCTATCTGTGCATGGATAGCAGCTAAGGCCCCTGGAACAGGAACCCGCATGGAGTTAGCAGAGACTGGCATCCGGTCATGCAGATGCATCTTACTTCTAATGCCATTTCCCCCCTTCAGCATTTCATCAGCTGTAATGGGAAGTGTGAGGCCTGCTTGCTTCTTGTTGATGAACTGATGCTCATCTGCTGGCATAGGTGGCATCCCATATGTAGGATCTGCATCCACTACCATCTCACTAGCCCTAGTGGGCTGTCCCTTTCCAATGCACCGCCCATGTCCCTCCACACTACCAGAAAGTCCATGTGCACCAAACACAGGGTACCTGCAACTGCACTAAGACATCAGCACCAACTGTGTGGAGAATGCTGTCACCAGTAAGACATTCCACCATCATGACCTTCATCCATTCACCTCACATCATTGGTGCATGTTTGAATGTGCTTGGATGGTTTGAACTTTTAATCAATCGTCCTTCTCTTCCACTTTCTTATTTCCTCCCACATAGGAATACCAAACTGTTTATTATAAACAAAAAAACATCAGTAAGAAAAGCAAGAGAGATGAGACAATTAAACAATGTATCACAAGATTGAAGAAAACAACACAGCTGCAGTGGTTTGCATACCGTGGCACTGGTGGACTAGCAGCATGTGAGAGCACAAGAAGAGGATCTTCTGCTGTGGCTGATGAGGAGGTGGGGAGAGGACTAGGCTCCAGCATAAAGTCAAGAGACTCTGGTTTTGTATTATGGGATATGCCCAGCTGCAACAGTGTGACCGCCTCATCAGGCACCTTCTTGCCTTGCAGCAGTACTCGCACTCGCAGACCCCCTCCAAGCAGATTCATTGCTGCTTCCATCACTGCTCTCTGCAATCCAAAAAGTAAATCACAAATCACGAAGTGCGTCAGAGAATATGTCACAACGTGTTGAATGGACAAGATAGTTCTTACACTAATCTACACCAGAATTTATTTTCAAGAAAGAAACTACACCACAATCTTTGCTACAAAAGCATGTCCTCAGGCTTTGAGGGCACACAGGAAATTGAAAAAGCTACCTTGAGATTAAGAATGCTTGCTGATTCTGGTAGATCCACAAACAACTCTGGAACAGTGAATGACTTGATGCTGAGTGTAACTGTGCCAGACAAAAAATGAAGACAAAATTTCTTCATGTTTTAATAATGAGAAAGAGCACTCTAGTGCTATGTGTCAAGGCCAATTCTAGTATGCTGAGGAAATGGATGCCAATGATAACCTGAGGACCCAGCAGTGTCTAAAGACCACCCTCCTAACATCACTAACATGACTGTTCGAGGAAAACCATACCTACCACAATATGCAAACATGATCCTCTACCTTGAAATCTAGATGCAAGATGCAACAAAATGACAACAAAACCTGTATTTGGTGAATGTGGTTCCAATGACTTCTTGGAGGAGAGTTTGGAAGATCTCTTGGCAGTTGGAGAAGAGGCTACACTAGCAGCTTTTGCTGCAATCATTAATAAAGAATTGATCCTTCAGCTTCTGGAACTTTCAATACCATGTGATGCAACAGTACACAACCAATGAAAGAATATTAACCAGGAAGGCAACTAGTAATTTTGCCCCACTCCAAAGACTGAAGCCAAGAAGTAAAATTTTCAACTATAGAAGGTGCACGCAAAACAAGCAAAAACAAGCTGTTTGTACCACTTCGGAGCTTGGCTGCAGCTGCAGGGGGTTCACCATCCACATACTCATATCCCATCTCCATAAGGTTAACATTATTCAAGTGCAACTCTTCAGGGTTGCACCTTCCATCAACCATCTTCTTTCTTTTGGATGACAACCTTCTTGTTCTTCGCTGCCACGTAAGGCCAGCAATCCCACCATAAAGTGTCTCCTTCTCAGACCCAGCTTCTGAAAGCAAGAATCAACAAACAAGGTTGAATACAGGGCCCCTTAGCTTGCTGTTAGCAAGCCTCATAGAAGTCCAGCATCAACAATCAGCTGCCAGTTTCACAAGGTAAGGTTTCAACCAAATGTCATATGGAAGACACATTGGCATCATAAATGTTGTCATACCAATGAGCCCTTGTTAGAAGCCATCCATAGCTAAGCAAATGACTTTTTTACAAGAGAGAAAGCTGTGCCATGCCTAGCTTGATTGGACAGTTCCAAACCAAGAAAATAATGCAAAACAAACTCCAAGACATAGCATTGTTTTTGAAATGATATTCACCTTGACTGGAACCTGAATCAGTTGATTCCATGTCTGTGTGGTGGCGTTTTATGCTTGTTTTGGAAAGGTGAGTGCTCTTAACAGCTTTTGCAACCTTTTGAGCATCTGATGCTTTGCTATAGGAGTTCTTCAGCTTTTTCGTCATTGTCTCTTGGAGAAGGTGTTGAGAGGAATTCATCTTTTTCGTCCTGGAAAACTTAACATCCCTTTTACACATCACCCGTTTCAACATGGGTCTGCTGTTATGACCCTCTGCAAGCCCTGAAGACACAAATTTAGAGCACCCTGATGTTGCCACTGAAGGTGGAGTTTTTTCATTGACTACAATGCCCTTGTCCTCCATCTCCATGCTCACATTCTCTTCATCTTTATCCTCTTGCAGATAGATAGGGCTAGCCAGTTTCATAAAATCACCACTCTCAGAGGACTGAAACTCTGGAATTGAGCTACTTGCTTCATTCACAACTGTCACAGGTCCATCAAGCATTGCCATTACCTCACCAATTGCCTCAGAGCATCCTCTATTTTCTTTACAGCATTCAACTGATATGACATTTTTTTCCATTGGCTTCTCTTGTGTCTTGAGTGGCAGCTCAAATTCCATATTACCCAACCCAATGATCCCCACAGATCCAAGGGTGGCCTGCTTCTTGTCCTCCATTATCTCCTCTGACACCGTCTCAATAATCTCAAAATTCTCTTGATACTGCTGCATTTCTGTACATCTCCCCAGTGACTCAATGGATGTAATTTCTTTGATCTCGATGGAAGGAGATGCTGGAGTTGGGTCGAACTTTGCAGTTGACAAGTCACTGTAAGAAGGAGGTGGCAAAAGTTCCTGCAAAAGGTTTACATGGCTTTTAATGAAAAAACCCCACCCACATTTCACATTATACTCTCAAACATGTGAACCATGGGTCCATACCTCTCTGATCTACATTACTCAACTTTCTACATCCAGATCTCTATGATGCACCAGTGACACTAGAACCCTGGACAACCAATGTTGATGGTTATTTTTACACACATTCATATTTGAGTAGTAGTGTCAGTCCTGTCTCCAGCATGAAAATAACAAGATTTTGCCAGTGTCGAGCAATGAGATGCTAACTAGCAGTGATTACCTGATCTGCTGGTGTTGAAGAAACTATATTTACAGGTGCAACACTGTCTTGATCCACTAAAGTAACTTTTTCAACAGCCTTACTCTGCTCCTCCTGTGATAGACTGCACACTGCAGCCTCAGAATGGAAGTTTTCAAAGCTATTCTCGCCTTGTCCTACTACACCCTCATTTTTCTTTGCTCCAGCTACCTGCAGCTCCTCTTCATTCATGACCAATTGCCCAGGCACAACCACAGTGGGGGCAACAGAAAGAACAGTTGCAGACTGCCTTTTATCTGTGAAAATATGATTTGTCACACTCCCAACACTTGATACTTGTGAGTCTATCTCTGATGGTGAATTTTCCTTCAATGACTCCTGTTCATTGGCTTTCAGCTTGTCCTGTCCTTCATTGACACCAGTATCCTGTAGGATCCGGCCTGCCACTGTGGCCAAGAGCTCAAAACATCCTTTGTGAGGGACCACCACAGACTGGCGCCGTGCGGCTTCTCCTCGGCCCTGCACAAATTAATACACAACTGAACATCAACATGCCAATAGTGACTGAACAAAGGTGCAGTACAGGAACAATGCACAGAGAAAGAAAATAAAATCCTGCATCACTTACATAAACTAACTTTCAAATAACAGTTTCCTTGCACAGACAACTGCTATCAAAAATGGCAATCAACTTATCAAAAAAACCAGTAAAGAGATCTAGGCCTTATCGCAAATGGATGATCTTCATTAAACTCTCAAATTCTATAGCCCTATTCAGCCCAGAACCATGTGGAATTGACACCAGTTATTGCAGAAAACTGAAAAACTTTGATAAATAGCTCATCCACTGCAGTAGTTGCTGACATAAGAGATATAACTGTATGATGAGCAGCTACAAATAGATTCAGTCAAAGAGTGTCCACACAAGGACAGTGCATTGTATGCAACAGTGTAAGATAGAAACAGGAAGTACTAAACATGCACAGAGAAAGGAAGAGGTAAGAAAGCTCATCAAAAGAATCAATACCCGAGAAGAGCGCATTGCCCGTGGCGGAGCAGGCCCATCATATCCAGGAAATCCACCACTGAATCTGCGTCCTTGAGCCTCCATATTCCCTCACATTAACCTTGCATGTCACTCATTCTTCCAATGTAATGTATTTCTCATCTACAATCTCATTGACACAAAAACCATATGCCAAAATTTTAGAATTGCCCCATGAAAACTCCAAACATTGACATCAGGATGTATCACTGGAGCCTCAACATCATTACCCCTGATCATCCTCCCTCCCTCAATGGACCCTGTACAGGACGGGACAACAAAAACAATAGATATCAGTAAAAGCAGCTCTTAACTTCCAAAACACAATATTAGTCAAAACATTAGCTCAAAGTCTGTGATCCATTAGATGCTCAGTTGATCAATTATGTCCCTGATATCATGGTTGGCTTCCATCCTTAGGCCTTCTGATTTCCAGAGTATAAACACAATCTGCTTCTTCCTCCTGTTCTTCAAATATGTTAAGACAGATCCATGACTCCAGCATCAGGCAAGAAAATCTTCACCAATTTCCCATGCTACAGATGTTGCCAAACACTCAGACCTCTGTAGCATTCCATATACAAGTTCTGTTCCTAGCTCATTATTCTAGCCCTTGCACACATCTGCTGTGGTTCTGGGACATCTGAGACATGCAACTGCATCCTTGTCTGTATCATCCTCTTGTATTCTAACATGAAGCACCACATCCATGAAATAGCAGAGAAAACTACACAATAGTACTTTGGAGGCAACCATCATGTCAATCCCAGCACCAAACCCAACGTGACAAGAATGAGTGCAATCATAACCTCGTGACTGTCACCCACAAAGTATCTGACTGTCACCTTCACCATGAATAATAGTCACTGGCTACATTGACTCCCACTCACTTCATCAGCAGCTCCCAACAGTTGGTGTAGATAAGAATACAATAATCTTTGTGGGCAAACATTTCCAAAAGCAACCAGAAGACTCAGTGATGATGTCAGCTAACACTCAAGGGACATAGCTAATAAGAAAAGGTTCAATTGCATCCTCATTCAAGCCCCCAACAAGTGTGTGAGGGTAAGCTTCACAATAGATAAATCACCATGCTTAAACAAAAACATTCCAAGACTTTGCCTTGCACCACAGCAATACAGCAACATGGATGTCCAGGACAACTTCAAAAGTCAGTTCAATCAAACTGGTTGGTCGCATCACTTTCCCAAACAGTAAAACCCCTGAAAACCCTGATGAGCACTGCAAACCTTGTACCATTCTAAGAATTGCCCCAATTGTAGCAAACAGGATCAATTGTGAAAATACAAGCCTTCGTTGTTTCTTGATACCCATTCAAACACAGGCAACTTACATGTGACTAATTGGAATGTAAAATCCCAAATGACTAAAAGGACAACTCCTTCGATTCAACATACTCAGCAAGTTACTAGCAAAACCTCTTCTGTGTTATCATCATTTCAGCAACAAAATCAGTTCTTGATGAGTTCATTTACTGATACAAAACCTCCCCTCTCCCCATGCCACCAAAACCCAAAACCTGCTACTCCCTGGAAAAGATTTTTTTTTCTACAATTGAAAAGCTCATGCCAATCCATTGTCCACCCATGATAGCTAATTATTGTGGCAGTGGCACTGCTTACACAATGTTTTAGCCTTTTGATCACAAATGGGCAGGCAAGTAGTTGCTCAAGCTCTCCAAACAGAGCATCAAAATAGCAGCAGCCTACTCAAGAAGCACATTTACTACAGTCCTTCATAGATGTCTGAAACGGAAGAACATAAACCTTTCACAAATAAAATTTCCTAGTTCCACAGCAAAGACAGACACAAAGCTTTCCAAGCAGCAAAGACAGATCTTGCAAGGAGATACATACATACATATATACATACTGGATCTCCTAAAACCCCCTCCAAATTCTCAAAAAAGGCGTAAACAAGAAAACTGAGGGGGTGGGGGGGGAGAATAACTTCTTCTCTGACCAGGACACAGCACATATGGGGTGTGTATTGCTACACTTTGAAGGCTCGAAGAATCTCACCAGATTACTCATTGTAATGCCGTGTAGTAGTAGTCGTAGTAGTAGTAGTAGAAATCTGCCACGGTCTAGGTGCATCCAGCAAAGGTAGCGTTCGTTTCCCCAGGGACAAACCAAGGAATCAATGCGAGATCTGTAACATGAAAGCCCCGAAGCCTCCGTGCAACAACAAAGAGTGCCGCCCACTCCAACCAAAACGAGTACGACGAACTTAAAACAATAGATCTCCACGGGAATGCGAGAACGAACCAAAGAAAACCTGCAAAATCGAATCAATAAATCTCAAAACACTTCCTACAGATGCTTATTGGGAGAGAAGTGTACAAACAAAGCTCTATGTGCAATTCGGAAACTGGACAATCCTTATTACTTTGTCTTCTTCTTCTTCCTCCTACATGGATCTTATCAGTTTAGGACCGATAGAGACTCTCCTTTGCCTCTCGCTATTGGATACAAAAAAGCCGGTGAGAATCCCGGTTAAGAAAAGCTTGAATCGGAACTGGAAAACCTCTTATTACTCACCGCGAGCTGTTCCCGATGTCTCTGCTGCAACAACAGTCTCCTTGTAAAGTAGTCACAATCTCTCCATTGAGAAGCCTTCCTCCCCTGTGGCAGCAGCAAAAACCCTCTCTGTTCTCCGCCAGACGCTAAAAAGTCTTCTTCTTCGCACACTGATAGAAGAAAAAAAAACATCACCGCTGTCACGGAAGCCTTCTCAAGATACAGAACTGAAAAAAAAACAAATGTCTTCCGCCAAGTTCTACATAAAACATCCCATAGAAAAAAGGCGCCCCCCCCCCCAAAAAAAAACAACAACAAATCCGTACCAAACAAACCTCGCACAGAAGAGTTGCAAACCCCTCCCCCTTCCCTTCCCCGTCGCATCCAATTTCCGCTCTTAAACACGCAAATCGGCGAACGAGAGCTTCATCGATGGCTCGTCGGATTCCCAGAGAGAAGGAGAACACCATAGGATGCTGCGGGGAGACATTGCGTAAGAGAAGAGCGAGGAATTGACAAGGCAAAAACCAAGAGATCCACAGAACGAGAGCAGCAGCAGCACAAGAGAAGAAGAAGAAGAAGAAGAAGAAAAGCACTGCACCAAAAACCCATCGCAGGAAGTGTCAGACAGACGACAACAACCACGGCCGCCCGTCCGCCCGCCGGTCACCGGCTACAGTAGGTCACCATGGCACAAGTACCGGCTGGGAAAGTGTGACCGGCGACCGCGTGCTCCCCCCCCGCCCCCTCCCCCCACCAGCCGGGCAACTACCCGGATTTGAAGTCCCAAAACGTATTCGGGACCTCATGAGCTTTCTTTCTTTCTTTCTTTCTTTCTATTCGGGACCTCGGTAATTCCTGGTAAGCTTTGGAACATTTTGCCTCACACGGTAAGTTAGTTAATTCATTGGTATTACCCTCAAATAATTTTACCTTTTCTTTTGGTATTAAAGACAAATTTTCTGACTTCAACAATTTTTTTTTTGGCTCCTTTTGTGGGCCTTTTTTCCTCCTTAATTATTATTAAGGTAGTTTCTGACATCTTTTTTTTGTAATCTCTCCTTTTGTGCGCCATTTTTTTTTTCTTTGGTATCGAGGCGATTTCTGACTTCTAGAAAATATTTACCCCTTTTTTTTTCCTTTTTTCTCCCCTTTTGTGGGCCATTTTTTTCTTTGGTATTGAGGCAATTTCTGAATCTAGAAAATCTTTTTATTATTATTTTCCCTTTTGATCGCCTTTTTTTTCTCCTTTGGTATTAAGGCAATGTCCGACTTTTACCAATCATGTTTCCAAATTAAAGCTTAAGAGAAAAGAAATGGTAAGGGATCTTACACCTTTGAGTAGGCATAATTTCACTCCCATTCTTAAAGGAGTGGGCACAATACCTATAAAAGGGATATTATTGGATTTAAGGTACCCTCCAAATACCCTTAGGAATTTTTCTTGGAGTGCCTCCTGTGCATTAAATCCATGGAATGTAATTTTAATGAACTAGGTATTACCACTAGTTGTCTTGACTTTGGTTACAAGTCTAGTTAGAGGCCCCAAGACATGAGATTAGTTTATTATCATCTTATGAGATTAACTTATGGTCACACCACCATAAGTGACCAGTGTTTTTCTTTTTTCTTTTTTTCCTTTTTTAATTTATTAAATTTAATTTTACTATATTAATTTAAATTTTAGTTTGTGGGTGAATTTTTGCATTGTGGCAACAATTTTTTCTAGAAGACGAGTATTTTATTTTTGAAAACCACAATTTTGAACCTTTGATAACCATCAAGGGGATCTGTCCTTGTTTCTGATACCCACTAGTCTTCACTCTTCACGTTATCACACACCTTATTGGAATTTATCTCATGTATATATATATATATGTTCATGCTTGTTTTTGTTAGAAGAAACATAAGGTCATGATGAAGCTTGAATCACAAGCTTCTTGGCACTTTTGGAGTTCTTGGCAAAATATTCACTTTTCTTTTAAAATTTAAGAAGGTGAATCAAATAGGTACAAGTACCACCAATCTTCACTTGGGAATTTTCTTGTGCAAAATTTTGCAAAATTCTCAGGGTCAAATGAAAATTTCAATTTGTGAGAGTTAATGAAAAAGTTGCCCACAGCATCATTAATATCATTTTGTAGGATAATTATGTCAAAGCTTTGCCTATTTGTTTCCAAAGTTTTAGAAACTTATGAGAAACATATATTATTTCAACATTTTTTGGTTGAAATGGACATTCCTTGAAAGATAATAATCATAACCATAATAAATTATCTATATATATATATATGGTGTACAATTGTACAAATTTCTATACTCTGAATTACTATGCCTTTCTAAAAGGGATAAGAAGACTTTAGTCATGTTGTTGGCACTTGATAAACAACTAATTGAGAAGAAATTGTATCCTTCATCCCAATTGGAGCAATGGTAAGCTTCATGATATGAAGCACAATGTTCAAACAAAAACATTTGTAGTTTTCTCTTATTTTTAGAGTGATGGCAATCTAGCAACATAGATGTCCAAGATTATTTCAAAGTATTTTCAATCAAATTGGTTGCATCCCAATTTTCCCATTGGAAAACCCCTAGTAAATATGGATGTTTTGTTTGACACCAATGTAAAGTTTATATATATACTAGTTTGGACCCTGTGCCTAATGCATAGATGTGTGTATTTGACGGTACATATTACAAAATGATGCTGAATGATGTTGGTGTCCATGACATCATCCTTTATTGGTTTTTGTTTAGTTTGTTTCTAAATTTGTAAGGCACACCTTGAGACATTTTTTCTCCTCCTCAAT